>Ga0126336_10000152_pt1 | contig 20818 bp, 8 predicted proteins | sample SidCmetagenome_FD_92530 | JGI IMG/M metagenome (GOLD analysis project Ga0126336, IMG submission 92530) | Coral microbial communities from El Islote,Puerto Morelos, Mexico - Siderastrea C C metagenome | ecosystem: Host-associated > Invertebrates > Cnidaria > Coral | place: El Islote,Puerto... | reverse complement strand
TTTCTTGTGATGACATGCTCCGAACTTCACATACATTTCTTTACGTGGCCGCCATCTTGTCACGTAATACAACATTAGAAATTGAATAACTATGTTTTGGGAGTTTTCTTGGTAACAAATGACGCATCCCGTTTATTTATTTTGGTTCAGTATTCCATCTCTCGATATCTCAGTTCCGTCCCACCAACGTGAAGATGTAGTATTGATAGTTATTTTACGGATTTTACGGTAGTCAATCGGACCGCACAAAACCACTATTCACTAATCCAGGTTATAAGGGATTCTTTGATTTAGTTTTTCACTTTTAACCAATTGTATTGCAGCCATGACAACATGGGCCTGTGCTTCACCAAATATCGCAATTGTAGCCATGGCGGCCATGTTGCTCTTACTCTTTGTTTGTTATTACGTCATGGACAAGAAACATTTACAGTCTCCCAGTTCTCCAACGGATGAACATGCCGGAGTACAGTATACTGTCCTGGAAACTCAAGGTACACGTTAGTTTTGGAGACAGATGGATTTTTATCGTGAGTCCATGAAAATCCCATACAAGAAATTGTCCAATTATTTCCCAAATTGCACCTCACTTATCTATTTTACCATTATAAATTGGCCAGATAGTACATAATATTAAATAACATTTTTACCGAGTAACCAGAACGCTTCACAGCATCTTCCAGTGCCGGCAAACTCGTATTTTTTCACTTTCATTTAAAGAGCCATTGTCATCGTTGATGCACCTAGGACGTTCAATGTACATTGAGAATGTTTTGCTTGGAATGAAAAGGAAAGGTGCTAGGTTTTATTTTTCTCGAAATATCGGAAAAAGTTGCAGGAATGACCAAAACCAGCCCGTAAAAATGAATTTTGAGTACTTCAAATACTTCAAGTTTTGTCAGAAAGTGTCTGACTAGATTTCGAGATATTCGACATTATTTAAAATGAAGGGCTGTCCATAACCGTTGCTATGGTGACAGCTGTTGCTAGGAAACCAATGAAAAAGTAATCTTTGGTAATATATTGAAAAGATGGTTCAGTATCAAGGAAACTGAAGTTTCTCTTCTGGGCGAAATTTTGATTTCAAAAGATACAGTCCAAGGCCATAAAAACTGTTGCGAGCCTCCTTAATTAATTCGAGAATTAGCAGCAAAGAAACAAGTTATATATTCATCCTGTTACTCTATAAAACAAAATTAGTCCTGCTCTATCCCAGTTTAAATACCCATCATTTTTAGCTCACAACATGTTGAAGAGTTTTTAAGGAATTACTGCTGAGGGTGAATTAGTTTTTGTTTCTGCTAATCCGGTAAGATTAACAAAATTTTTCGCAATTTTTAACAGACCAGGGATGTGACAGAGGCACCAGAGTTTTTGATCATGTGGCAGATGTTTCCTAACCTGATACCCATTTATATGGCATGGTTCTCAGAATTTTTAGCCTTTACAGCCATCGTTACAACAATGGCTTTTCCCAACGCGCCTTTCGGACCAAGTGACCACTATCAATACTACATCTTCACGTTCGTGGGAGGTGAAGCGGTGGGAAGATCCTATTTAATGATCTTGTCCTGTATAAAAGCAGAATGGGCCGAAAGTGCCAAGTTCCCGTATCTTTGGGTTCTGTCAATTATTGAAGTCATGCACCTTCTGTTTTTTATCCTGGCGGCCTGGTACCGATTTTTGCCGAATGTTTCGATCGTTTTGTTGCTCTCATTTACCAGCGGCGTATCCATTGGCATTTTGTATGTCAATGTGCTAGCGTTTTTCAGGGATACGTTCGACGACTGTTATCAGGAGTTTTCCATGGGGTACGTTCCTGTGGCTGTTAATGGGGGCGTACTTGCTGCTGGATTTTTAGGCCTTTACATAGAGCCCCTCGTGCGCGAGCACTGTGCGATGCTTGTGAACAACAATGACCTCTGTTTAACAAGGTCAATGACCATGGATCGCTTTGTTTCATCCTGTCAGTAGAAAAACTTGTTAACAAACCTAAAAGCCTGTGTGCTTTCGAACTGCTTATTTCTGCTTCACTTTTAACCAATGGCTAATTGCCAATATCAGTTAGACGTTGTAAATCAATTGTTAATCAACCAGTCAATTATTTTTCAGTTAGACGGAATTAGTCGACCCGGCCAGTCAGTCAGTCAGTCAGTCAGTCAGTCAGTCAGTCAGTCAGTCAGTCAGTCAGTCAGTCGAACGCTTGCATTCGATTATTACATGGCAACAACAGTCCTTGCTTGCATATAGTTATAAATTATTCCAACTGTGTTCAACAGCACAACTAAAGAAAATGTAAAATTTACGAACTAATTAAAAAAACACAACAAAAAATGCACCAAGAAAAACGATCAATTCATAGTAGGTCTAATGCAAGTTGATTATGATCTATCGTAATAATATAACTACTGAGGTACAATGAAATTAACTGTGCCATTTGCATATTAATTGAACTACTTGAGTGAGGAGTTCAAAAGTTCCATTATAAGCTTCATGACAGGTGTGTTTAATGTTTCTAAAATGGATGTTTTATGATTGACAAATTATACAATGTAACGCAGTAGAAAAGACAGAACATTTCATTTTAACTGAAATTTGATTGCATCTACAGATAGGGCAGAGTGTATTCTTATTAATCTCTGAAGGCTTGTTCAGTCATATCTACCAATTTCAAGCAATCTTTTCTGGTTGTTCAATTGTAATTTTAGCCTAGCACTTTGTTGTTGTGACTCTATGAAAACACACCAAATAGTCGCCTACCTGTAATCTCATTGTGTACTTCACATATGTATAATGGGCGCAGAGGGTCCCTACAGAAGCTTCGCTTCACCAGTAGACTAGAGATCTGCCGATATTAAAAAGATCTTTTTAACGAGAGGCGACTTGTCTTTGCTTTAAAGTTACAACTCAATATAAAGCCTTGCGTTTTATATTAGACGCGGTATTTAAAGGATGGATGCCTTATTACTTGCCTTATGTGAGATCCCGTTAGTAAAGAAATTTTCTGTCGTTATAGAAGCTCAGCAAAATGAAGTGTGGGTGAAACGGGTTCAATGTAATCCAACACTGCTTCAGCTGTTCATTAATTACAACTTAGTTGTACGAATAAGCAAGGGGGGTAGTTTCTAAAGAAACTGTGGTGCTGCGTCGGTGGGGACGTGAAACACAAAATTTTGGATTTATCAACTGAGTTGATAGGGTAAATTGGCCACCGTAAAGAGATTGAAATTTAGCTTTCAATCTCTTTACGGTGGCCAATTTACCTTGTCAACTCAGTTGATAAATCCAAAATTTTTAGTTGTACGAATGTTTGAGGAAAACCCAGCATCATTCAACGTCCTTCAGTGAATCATTCAACATCATTCAACAGGGAAACCAAACGAGTTTAACTTGCAGAAGTCAACAATTTTTGAACCGTGTTGATTCGAAGAATGTTAAATTGTTTCGCCAGGGCGAATAGCGGAGCTCAGGCGCGCGAAAAGCGCCAGCGGAGAACCGTGGTTAAGAAAATCTGGTAACCTATCAATGCGAGAAATTTTGGTTGTGACGCCACACACCCCTGTCCGTTCGTACAGGCTCTGGGGGAGGGGGAGGGGGGTCCTGAGGCAAACGGACGCAAGGAGGAGAACGCCATCTTTTTTTAGCAGGAAATCGCGTGGTGCTTTTGGGCAACAAGCGTTACTTAACGTAAGTTTTTCTTGGCGGGAAATCGCATGACCATCGTCGCTTTTGAAAAAGAGGTTTCTTTAAAAGCTTAAGCTTATTTAGCAAAACGTCTGTTCCACAGTGTTGAAGTTTTAAATTTAAGAAAAAAATCTGACATTTATCTATAAATGGAAAGAAAAAGTTCAAAGAATACTCAGTTGTCTTTTTGGTGGAAGGTCAAAAGTTCAGGTTACAAAATTTGCCCTCGAAGACTTATCTTTGTTTTGTTCACGGCGGAGAGCTTATCCTGTCCTGAAACACAACCAAGTAAGTGAAGTTTCTAAACTCTGCCACGTGCAAAGCATCGTACGTTATAGGATCTGGAAGCATGGTAGTCCCTTGGTCACGACATGCACATTAGGTGCCTGAAGCAGATGACGTTTAAGTCTTGCAAAGCGGGGTTCGCGCGCTATTCGAAAAAAAAAGGTCTTCGATTTTGGATTGTGACGTAAATCAGAAGCACGACAAGAAGTAAGTCTTACCGTGAATACAACACTTTTTGTTCAACATTTTTCTCCGGGAAAACATGTAGTACAAATGTATCCTTTTCACTGACGAACCGAGACGATACATTTTGCTAATATACTTTTGAGAGCGAAGCAAGAATAGCTGTGGCAGACGAAATCACGACAAGGCATAGGAAAGACCGATCGAGAAAATCACATGAACATGCCCGTAGTGAGCGAATCATTTATCAAAGCTTGGATGACAACAAGTGAAACTGTTCTCCAAAACCCGCACTTCCAGGTGAAACAGCGTTCTCGGGCTAAGTTTAACGCTAACCCACTGCCCGACGTTTGTTCTTTTAGTTCGGATAGAAGATAGAATTTGCACAACTTAAAAACTCAAAAACTCAAAACTATGAACAGATGAGAAAGCCCTGCCGTACAATTAAGAATACAACGCACTACTGTTTTGGAAATTCTCTGGATTCTACCCCGAAGTAAGAGCTAACATTTGACTGTACTGGGAATAAAACGTTTCTGTCAGATGCTGAATGTTGAGGGAAAGGGCATTTTAGCGCACGCAAGCATGAATTAATGCCAGAAGAAGGATCAAGAAAGGGTAGGGGTCTTTGAGGAAAGGAAAATGTCCTTTTTTGTCCTCCTTTCCGTCTGCCATTTTTGGTACCGTGTGTTCTGCATATAGCACAGAATTGAGTCAAACGAAGTTGAACGAAGCTTGAAAAAATTGGGTAGAAATCAGACGATTTATCAGGGTTTTTAAAACTGCAGTTTCATGGGCTCGTGAGTGTATGATATCAGAAGCAAGCTAAAGCAGGCTAGAACCATCCGTAATTGATTTAAACCAAAAGCAAACTAATCGAGGCCGTTGATTTCAAGAAAAACGATAAATATAATATGCTTTCACATTTTATGTCTAGTGTTTGTTATATTTTGAAGAAAAACGAAAGATCATTGTTCGAAGCAGGTGGTTTTATAGTTTATGTGTAAAATAAACAGGTATCCCTAATAATTGACTAAAACCAATGGCCCGCTGCGATCACCAATCGCATTTCGCTGAACCAAGTGTAATTCACTTTAAAAAATGAAATTTTCCCCTTTCTTTGAGCGTGATATCTAAAACAAATATTACTTTCACGAAAAAGTGATTCATCGGGCAAGAACTGGCAATTAGCGTGGGAAGTGGCGAAAGCCGCTGAAAAGCTTTATTGTAAAGTGATGGAAACGAAGTGCCAGCTAGATTAACCGCGATGGTTCTAATCAAGTTCTGTGGTAACTTTTAAAATCTCAATTCTTGATCGCTTCCTCTTTTCTACGCATTTTTATGACTGTGAGTAAGTGTGAGCAAATACAATATGTAAATAAGATAAAATTGCCGTACACGATGCTGTTAAATTTGCATACGTCTTGTTCTCTTTAGGAGGAGTCAGATGTTTTATAAACAAGAAGACGAAGAAGCTAGAGGAACCTTTTTATCGACACGACGTTGAAGCTTACGAGTTCCCTCAAGTATTGAACTTCATCCTTAAAGTTATATTGGCCTCAACCAGACCAACGAAGCCAAACTAGTGTGAAATTCTTCGTTTACCGGAGTAAAATATCCAAGCAAACACAACAGATGGACGGATCAAAAGAGCACATGGAAACGGCAGAAATGGATTTATTCCCCAAAGAATCAGAAAATGGCCGTGAGAAAGAAAAGCCAATAACGATCGTTGCGTTCTTTGCTTTCGGTTTCCTGATTTATGCGATTTATTCGCTGATAATATCAGGAGCCCAAGATATTCTTGCCGGAACTCTTGTGCCGACATCGGCTGTTTTAGTGGCGAATGTCGGACCGTATTTCATCATAACCGTAGTAGCGCCTTACTTCATCCAAAAAATCCCGTATTTCCCCCGTGTGTTGGCCATATTTTTTCTGGAGGCTACTGGACTTATCATGGTTGTCACCGCGAAGCACGTTGGAACAAGACTGTTGGGAATATCTCTGTCTTCATTTGGATTCGGTTTGGGGGAGTTATCGTTCATTGCCATGACTTCGTTCTACCATGATACGGCTGTTAGCGCCTTCTCAGCCGGTACTGGGACAGGGATATCACTTGCACCACTGTATTATACAGGTATTTATTTCATAAAACTATCTTATTTTTAATTGTAGCTTATTTTTCGCGTCTTAAATTTATTAAGTTGTAAACCAATGGTGATGTCCACGACTGGAATACAATGGAAGACAAAACAATTTCCTTATTTTGCCGCTTACACTGGCTGTTTTAATTAAGTGTGTTATGCGTTTTATATTGTACACTCTTTCGCTTTGGGAATTACTCAGGCAACTACTCGTAAAACTATTTTACTCATTTTATTTCCCGTTGTACTTTGATTCAGTTTCAACCAAATGTTGATGATTTTGACACTATGATAGAAATTATAAATTCAATGTACTTAGCTCGCCTTTGCTATTCTTATAAAGGCGACCTAATTGTCACCTACTTTATTCGCGTCATATTTTTAATACGGTAAAGTTGATGATAAAATATTTTTTTGTTACTTTCAAAAAAGTATGATAGAATTTATTTTACGCTTGTTGCTTTTAAAGACATTTTATTCATTTTACCTCGTATCCTCTTGTGTATTTGGCATTTCATCTTTATTTATGCTGATGGTTATCTGTAAAAAAGACCCCCCGGGAAAAGACCAGCTGCTCTCAAGTTAATGGTTCGATGTGACGTTAGTGGTTTGTCAACCAACACCGGCCTCCCTTTGAAAAAGATGAAAGGCATTTCTTAGAAATTGACGGCTCGTTCGTCACAAAATAAATAAGATGGGTGAGCTAAGCAGACACTAATAATGGAACAGAAACCACTGAGGCTATGTTTACACGTGACCGATTCCACACGGATCCGAATGGATCCCGTCCGAAAATCGGACCGGATAGGCCTTCTGATTACACAGGACCTTTCGGGAACCGGTGCGGAACGGATCCAAACGGATCCCAAACTGGACCTGCTGTTTTGCAGGTCCAGTTTTGGATCCGTTCCGGACCAGTTCCAGAATGGTCCCGTGTAAGCACTTGGATCGGTTCCAAACGGTTCTTTGTAAATAGAACCCGATCCGGTCTGGTACTGTGTAAACCTGATAGCCTGAAGCAAACAAATGAAATTGCATGTATCCAGCAATCTGCTTTCAAGACCTGGGGCCCTTTTCTCGAAACTCCCGATAACGTACCTATTTCATATGCACAATATTCTCCAATAATTATACAATTTGTATTCAGTAATTTTGAAAGCTAGCTTCTAATCTTTGTTATTTCATAAAGCATATCGCTAAGTTTGCGCTAATAATTACCGTTAGCTGATAAATAAATGAGCTCGAAAAAATACCCACCGGGCCCGGAAAATTATCGGGAGTTTCGAGAAACGGGCCCCAGATGTAAGGAAAACGAATTCGGTTAGCGGTAAATCCCGAAAACGGAGGCATTAAAATTCATATCATTCCTACGGCCCTCGGAATTTATATTCAACTGATAAAAAACATTTTGAAAGAGAGACTAAAGGTACCTCAAAAATGACCTATCCTTTTAGGCCGAGTGAAGTATGAGACAAGGCATTTAACACGATCGAAGACCCACTGTCAGAGATTATGGCGTACAATATTTGAAATCAGTGATACTGGATTTGCAAAATCTACAGGTCTCAAATGGATATGAATTGTCTTGAAATACCGGTAAAAACAAGTGTTAGAAGTACAAGAATATAAATAAACTAATTACGTTTTACATAAGCCTGCATGTAAACAAGTTGAAAACGACTTTTTCTTTCTCTACACGGTAAGAGAAAAATTTTGAAGAAACTGCTAAAAATGCTTGGGATGGACTAGCATCTTATCCAGCATTATTAGGGGAAAGAGGTTAGGCAGGTTTCAATACACCTACATGCTCCATGTGCAATTTTGTCTGAACGGTAAAATCACTTACTTGGGCCAAGTTTTTAATTTTGATTACTAAGGGGCTGTTTACATGGAGGGAGGAAGATTCTAGCACTAGGAAGATCCTAGAAGGCGAAAAAAATTTTGTTTGATTTATATGCAAAACATTTCGGTCGGGGTGGTTGCTGGAAATCAAATAAAACTGTCGGTCTTTAGCAGCTGAATGCCTGGTCGCCGCCATATTTGTTTTTCTGTCCCTAGTACTAGGATCTTCCGAGCGAAGGTAGTTTACATGGTGCTAAGATCTTCCTGGCACTAGGATCTTCCTAGCTAGGAAGATCCTAGTGCTAGAAAGATCTTACCGCTAGGGCCAAGTACAACATTTTGCCTGTAAACTGAATACAGAAAACATATGGCGCAAGGATGATCTGCCTTCTAGGATCTTCCTAACGCTAGGATCTTCCTCCCTCCATGTAAACAGCCCCTCAAAGGAAGACGTCTCGATTAACTTAAATTCAGCTTCTTAGCCCTTTAAGCCCCATTATCAACATGCATGTTCTCCATATATTTCTTATGGTACTAGTTGGGAGAATTTGCTCACACGTCAAGACATTTCATCTTTGGTGATTATTTCCTTTTTTTTCATGTGCTGCTTCATCAAGTAGTGCTTTTGTATGGAGAAATAAGATGCTTGTCACTGTTGGAGCTTAAAGGGGCTACGTCACGAGGATTTTGCTATTTTAGGCCAATTCTGTGCTAAAATCATTACTAAGTGCCTTTACTCATACACAAAAAGCTCCTGTAAAACTATGAGGAAGATATCAAATGAATTTTATTAGGGAGAGCTAACCAAAATAATTTCTTTTGGTGATTTCTGAAGACATGGCATCAAAACTTCAAAAAATTGGCCCAATTTTTTCAAGTTTCAATCCATTTCCACCCTTGCCATCGGAAGCAACAGACGACAGGAAACAGTTTCAGTGGCGTAGGTATTAAATAACAATGCTAGACGATTATGTTTGGACATAACCCTTTAAAGAGCCAAATATTATAAAAAAAGCATGATAGAGAATACTCACCTTGGTACTAACCAATCACGTTTTATCTCTGTTGCACAGCCATGACAACATGGGCGTGCCTCTCTCCATCCACGGCCATCTCCATCATGGCGGCTTGTTTGGTTTTGCTGTTAATTTTCTACGCTCTGATGGAAAGAAAACATGCACAGGGTAGGCAATCTACAGCCACAGGAATCACTCGCAAGGAAATTCAATACTCACCTATCGATGAGCAGGAACCAGAGCTCAAAGATGAACATTTAACATGGAAGGATAAACTCTTGGCTATGAAAAGAGTCTGCCCGATTATTGCTTCTATAATCAGTGCATGGATTGCTGAATATCTGATCATCCAATCCGTAATGACGACAATAGCGTTCCCAAGCGCGCCCTTCCCTCCCCGAGACCACTACCAGTATTACATCTTCATTTTTCTGTTTGGCGAACTGTTCGGTAGATCGTATTTAATTGTACTGTCGTATCTGATGCCGAGTGTTGCTCCGAAGCTTATGATCCGCAGAATATGGTTTCTCGCCGCAGCAGAAGTTTCTATTTTAGTTTTCTTTTTACTGGCGGCTTGGTTCCGCTTTCTGACTGATGTTTCGATAGTTTTAATTCTTGCCTTCATAGGTGGTCTGATAATTGGCGTTATGTATGTCAATATGTTGACGATTTATTCCGAAATCGAGGATCCAAAATCCAGAGAGTTTGTTTTGGGTTATGCTTCGGCTGCGACTGGCGCTGGGGCAATTACCGCTGGCCTGTTAGGACTGCTGATTGAGCCTTGGTTACGTCATCACTGTTTAAGTGTGGAACTCAATAGTAGCTTTTGTTTCACTCGATCGCAGGGTGGTCGAGTCTGTAAATAAAAAAACAAAAACAATAACAGCAGAGAAATCGGGCCCGTATTTTGTACTGGCATAACTTGAAACTTTTAAGTTTTTGTTTGTTTTGTTGCAATGAGTTATAATGCTTGAATACTAAGTTTAGGTAATTGAATAAATTGTATCAAGTTACGTTATTCATGGTAAGATTGTATTAACAGCAGACGTGTTGAATAAAGGAGAAGTTTAGTGACGATAAAAACGTGAAAAAGGATCCTCTGCGACAATTTTTTATATGGGGGTATTTTATAGACGCGAGAATGTGAGACACCACTTCATTATTGTAGTAAAGTGCGGGTAAACTTTCAGTTTGAACAACGATCGTATGCTAAGCTACAGCTTTATAGTTCTTATGAGACGTCTTAAATTCAGCAATCTCGTACAAATATTCTTTTAGTTTTTTCATGTACCTGAGTTCTTTACTAAAATCATCACCTAAAATTCGTGGAAAGCCTTGTGGAAACGCTCGCAAAGATCAGAATTTCTAATACTGCTAGGTATTAGCACTCGCAGTAGGTTTTCAGTTCTTATCATGCAAGACTCGTTTAGCCCCACTCCTCCTCCAGACAATGTTGATAGTTACAATGTTGGTAGTGATTGGAACAATTCAGGTTGTAAACGATGGTTTATTGTACAGGGGAGGGGGCGTCCGTGACTGTAGCGTAAGACTTTTTGTAAGGTTTTTTATGCATCCCAAAAATCCTGGCCTCTATTTTAGCTTTTTTAGAGAAACATAACGGTAAAGAATGTTTTCGCTGTAGTCTTAGCTTATTGACACTGCGTATTAACGATATTTTTATTCAAGTGAAATAATGTTGTTTCTCACTGAAAATGTATAAGGTAAAAAAATCTCTTTATAATAGAATTGTGTTTCCAGTGTTTTTAATTATAAATTGGAAATAATAGGGTGAGGTATCTCAAAAAACTGATGGAATCTATCGAAAAAAATTGACATTCAAGCTGAGTCTAATGAATTCATAGTAGTTAAGGAATTTTACAAAGCTATTGGATGTATTTTGAGTTGATTAAATTATGCACGGGACCTCGCACCATCCAGTTTGGAAAATTGCTGGCAAACTATTTAAACAAAAGTAATTCAAGAAAAATTGAAATATCTGATAAATTTGAAACATTAAAAGTTGATCAAGTTCTTCTGTTTCCAACAAGAATAAAGATACATTTTATATAGCTGAATAAATTTAGATAAACCCACACAAAACTGATGTAGCGATGAATTTTTTTTTTTGGTTTTGGTTTTTAATGAGAAACCGTTTTTGGGTGCGGGGGGAACAAGGAAATTAAAATCTGCCTAAGTCTGCTTGAAAACTACCATAATTCCACGGGGCATTGTACGGTTCATGTTATCAACTGGTGGACTCTTGCCACCTGTTGCAACTGTCATTAGTTTTCATTTAAACGAGCAAAACGTCAATGATAATCAGAAAACCTAAAAAAGATGATAAGGTAATTTGTTATCTGATGATTCTTTAAGTTTCGCTTCGAACCTCTTTGGAAATCTGGCTCATCTTGTTTGGCCGGTCATCCGTTGCAGAGAAACAAGTTTATTTTGGAATTGCTGACAAAAGACCCACTGCAGTCAAGAGCTGCAGCAATTAATCACTTGTTTAACTTGTTTCTTTGTGGCCACCAGGTTGTATAACGTAAGCGATCGGAATTTGCTTCCAAACAATCAAAATTTTACTGACGAGTTGAGTGACCTGACATGACTCGAGGGTCTTCTTCTTGTTCTGTCAACTGAAGTTCACGAAGTGTTTGGCTTTGATTTTACACAGAAAAACTGGGATCAGCAAATAACAAGAAGGAAACTAACCAAGTTATAGCCTCATCGCTGTTTTAGTCGATGATCGACCGAAGTCAAGAAGACAAGATGGAGAACGCTCCAGAGCGAGCAGAAAGCGCAGTGGAAAACAGTATGAAAGACGAAGAAAACCAAAGCGATGAACGCAACGATTCCAAAGAAACACAAGCCAAGAAACCTCGAAAGGAACGCTTGCGGAACCTTTTAGCCTTTTACGCGTTCGGCGCGTTAATTTACACGGTTTACTCAGTGATCATTTCTGGAGCCCAGGATATTTTAGCTGGTACTTTTATTCCTACAGCCGCCGTTTTGGTGACGAACGTCGGCCCCTACTTTCTTGTGACGATGATCGCTCCTTATTTTATACACAAAGTTCCTTATGTTGTGCGTATAGTGTCAATTTATGCACTTTTTACAGCAGGTCTGTTTATAATTGTCTACGCTAAAGAAGTCTACCTCAAGTTGGTAGGGATCTGTACAACTTCCCTCGGGGCTGGGATCGGGGAGGTGTCGTTTTTTACCCTCACGGCATATTACGAGAAAGTTACGGTCGCGGCATATTCGGCTGGCACTGGCTCGGGATTTATACTAGGACCTCTATATTACACAGGTAAGGTTTGATACTTATGTAACAATATTTACAATACCCATGTAGGCCTTATCCCGTTCACTCAGCGTTAAAAATCGATTCATGCCTTACACTTCAATCTTTGACTTGTGGATGAAATCTTAAAGTGTAACAATTTCAATTAGAGCTGGCAAGGTGTGCTCAGACAGCAGAAAGGTTCCATATTCAGGCCCTCTTGGAAATTAAAATCTGATCTGCGGATGAGCTTCATTCATTTCTTACTCAGTTTGCTTCTTTAACGAACGGGCTCTTTGACAAGATATAATTATAAAATAACAAAACAAAACAAAATAAAATGGTTAAAATAAGGTAAGATGAAACAAAACAAAACAAAGCAAAACAAAACAAAGCAAAGCAAAACCAAACAAGTCCCAGCCAAAAAAAAAACAAAATAAGATAAAATGAAACAAATAAATAAACAAAATGAAAGTAAGGAAAAATTAAAATAGAGGAAAAGAACCGTCTTAAGCTAATTTCCTTTCGCTTACAAGTTTTCATTTTCCCCCAGGACTAACAACTTGGAGCTGTGTGTCACCAAATAACGCTATGATGATAATGGCCGGTTCTCCACTTCTTTATCTGCTATTTTATGCCGTCATGGACAAAAATCATTCAGCGAAAGCTGTGGAATTAAATTCTACATCAGACGACAGTAAAGACGCTGCAGAATCGCAAACAACTTTGACGTGGAAAGAAAAAATTTCCGCAGCTGGAACGATACTCCCGTTAGTTTTATCTCTGTTCGTTTGCTACGTCAGCGAATACGTCATTATACAATCTGTTATCACTACCATGGCATTTCCAAACGCACCTTTCCCGCCGAGAGTTCACTATAGATATTACATTTTTATATTTCTAAGCGGAGAGTTTATCGCTAGGTCGTATCTTGCAGTCATTGCGTCACTGAAGCCCAGCCTTGTCAGTGTGTTTGCTATCCGGAGAATATGGATTTTGTCTTTGATATTGCTTGGCCAACTGGTCTTTTTCACCCTGGCGGCGTGGTATAGGTTCTTACATGACGTATGGATCGTTTTCGTCTTAATCTTCGCCGCTGGCCTTGAAGCGGGCGCGGCATTCACGAACGCTTTTGTGGTGGTTTCGGAAACCGATGCCAGGATTAGGGAATTTGCCATGGGTTTCGCTACTATCGGGATGGGGGGCGGGACATTTTTTGCAGGTGTAGTGGGACTCCTCATGGAACCTGTGATAAGGGATCACTGTTTACTTGTATCGGACGTTGGTGACTATTGTTTCACAAGACCATTCAATGGCTGGAACCAAACCATTGGCTGCTGACAACCAAATAGGTATTGTACTAGGGGAAGGAGTAGAAAATGCAGATATACGAGCCCTTTGTAATGAGAAAAAGGAAGAGGTTAACCTGCGCTACTACGCCTTCAATTTTTAAAGCTGAAATTTGCTTAACTGGAGCCTCGCTCCTGAAACCGCTTTTGTTAACAGATTCATCGCCAACCTGCTCTTTACTCTCTGGCATGTAATCTGTATAGTTTTGAATGTGGGCCAAACTCGTGTTCGTAACTTACACATAAAAACTAGTTTTAGGTCGCGAAAACTTCCCGCACTAAGGAAATCGTCGCGTTTTATGGGGCATATTCAAGCTGGCAGGCAGGGAACATATCCAAATGTTACAGTAAAAGTATTTAATGTTTCTAACTTTTTGGGGGTAGGTTATATAGATGAAAATTTTGAGGTACTTTGATCTTAAACAATCCTGAATGTATTGCTTGAGACCAACATTGCATTTGACTGCATGCGATGTGGCCAACTGATAGATTACAAGCAGTTCCGGCTTCTATGCATCCTCTCAGAGCTCGTCGAGCAAGCCAAAGACACATGCGCGTCACGTTTGCATGTTGCAGCCGATTTTCGGGCGCGTTAATTCTCATGTTTTTCTCGCTTGAATATCCCTTAGAAGAAGGAGGAACTGCTTGTGGTCTATGGCCGGCAATGCACTTTAAGCTTTATAACAATAGACGACCACAGTTAGACTGGAGATGACCTGTTTCAGTATCAGAATGAATAACCAGCCGTCATCTCGGACGAGGTTGGGTAGAATTCCAAAATCTGCATGGAATTCTCTGATCAGTGGTTCATGTACGGTTCGGATATTATAGGTGTAATACAAATTTTCTATGATCTAGGTTTAGTGTTTTCAATTGGACCCGGGACAGGTTTGTTGGAATACGTTTGGTGTTTGTTTATCAATATAACAATAAATTCATTGTGTTGTTGAATTTTTCCTTTCTAAGTTTTTGTTTGTAGTTTTGTGTTATGAAATCAATATTTTTTTAGGTATCCATCACATTTGTTTCGTTAACTTGTAACCTAGCCTGTTGTTGAATAAAATCCGTCTTTGCTGAGTCCTGGATTGGAAAGTGTACCTTTGATTTGACTTCGCCAGATTTTTCGCCAGATTTTTCTTCAAAACGTGGTCGGATACAAACCTCACGCAAACGACGGGGGTTATTGTCGTCAATTTAAGAGGTGTGTGCTGTTTAAGGATAGAAAATTGAAAATTGGTGCCCTTTCAGTTTTTAAGGGCCAAGCCCGAAAAACGATCACTAATAATTATGTGAAAAGGTCATTTTTATTTCTTTTTCTATGTAACATGGGAAGTTGAGCATCAATCATAGAATACTAGACTAAGCCTAGTTTAATAATACTCCATCATAACCATGGCTTACCTACTACAATTTTAGTTAATAGAAAAAAAAGAACCATATCTGTTAAAGGATCACACCGGTATCACAATTCGAAAAAAGGGAAAATGGATACTCTATTTAAGTACTGAGAACCTCTGAAAAACCCTACCCTATTCCGTATAGCTTGTATGTGAGAGTACCCGCTACCCCGGGCCTGACTGTTTCAGCTGCCATGATCATCGGTTCACCGCAGCCGAGATCAAGTTATTATCAGTGAATAACCGGGTACTTTTTGCTTCCTAGGAAAATTTGACGCCCTGTCAAATAGCAAAGGTTTTGCCCAAAAATATTCCAAAAAAATCAGCAACGATTCGCAAAGTTGAGAATTCTATAAAACATCCACTTATCCTACTCGCGTTTCGCTATGAAATAATTATAACTAACTCGGAAATAACTTCATGTGTATCGAACGCGAGCTCGTGGAATAATTATTGAAAGTTGCTGGGAATTCAGAAAGATATGCCATTTAGTTCTAGACTGTTGACCCTTTTAATTTAGCGCCACCTACTTCGTAGATGAATGAGCATTTCACACGTGGTTTTATTACTGTACTCACAAATTATTCTACAATAGTGAAACGTATTTGCATATTACTCCCCTGACAACCGGGCCAACTTTGAAAATGGGTACTTAAGCCCGCTTTGGGTCTTTTGTTCTTGTGTTTGCTTGAAGCGAAGTCGCCCAATAGAAAAGGAAGAAGCAAATTAACTTCTTAATATGAGTGAAGAACTATTGAATGATTTATTTACATTTCAAAGAGCTAGATGATAGTTTGTTAACTGAAGATGCAGTTAATTAGAGAAAACGGAGTTAACATACAAGTGTTGATAAATTTCAAGTGTTTGCGAATTGCTTTTAGTGATGTTTAAACTTTAAGTTGATAGCGAGAAAGAAAAAAAGACTGTAGGAAGACTGAGCTTAAGTCATCAATGCGAGCAGAAAGGCAGCAAAATAATTCAAGATAGATGAAACCGTTTCTTGTCGAAGCATCGAGCTAAGGAGCCGAAAGGCTGTCGTTGGGTAAGTCACAATTTAAACTATCCAATATATTATTAGTTTCCCTGCAAGTGTGTGTAGTAAATGGTGACTCACGCGAAAAAAGTCAAGTGAAATGAGTAAAAAAAACTATTCAACCAAATTTATACAGTCAGCGAACCAGTCAACAATTTCAGACTATAGTTCTGTTGGCGTAAACAAAGGCTAGCATTTTCGTAAACGATGTGCTAAAGAAAAGTTTAAACAAAGACGCGCTTACAAGGTGGGTCGCAGTGAATTTCGCAGCAACTAAAGCCAACATGTGCTTCATTCCTGGATAAGTTATTCGCCAAAAAGTTTATTGCTCTCGTGTCATCCACTAAAATTTCGGTGAACAATTTTTGCTTGCATACGATCATTTGTGTGATCGTCTATTTTTTTTTTGCTTGGATACGATCATTTGTGTGATGAAAATATCCCAGAGTGTAATGATAGGAATGTTACCTAACTTCTTGTGCATGATGATCTGATTCACAAGAAACGAATTCCCAATTCATAGATAGCCGGGAAAGTCACAGGAGCGACGTACACAGTGGGAACTGCTGCGAACATTGTATCTGTTTCTTACAACTTGAATTTGTTAAATTAATATCAAGCGCCTTTTTAAAAGTTTAGTTTTACACGATGAGAGAACTTCTCACTAAATATGAATTTGAAACCAACGACGCCTTTAGGTTAGTCTTCTTAGTTTCTGTCATTAATCAGGGGCGCCCATTGCATTTGTTCGAAGGAATATCGGTTTGAAAGTTACTACAAGCGGCCCCAGAAAGTTGAAATTTAAACTTTTTCTTAACCGGTAGGTATGAAATAATTCCTTTTCTTTATGGAGGGACAATTATACGTCGTCTGGAGTGCGAAGAAAGGACTGCTAGCATTTTTCGGGAAGCTGACAGCAGCTAAGAAATTCAGAGGAGAAGCCTCCTTTACCTAAAAGTCTTGACTCGACGACTAGAAGTTTCACAAATCTCCCTTTAAAAGGTGCTAAAAAATCTGAGAAAACAAAATCTACTTTTCAAGAATTTTGCTTAAATTTTCACGTCGGATGCCCCTGATACCCTATGCCGTATACCAATCAAGTCAGCAGTGGCAAATATCGCAGCATTGCAGATGGACATTTTCATTTACTAATAAGGTTTTTCTGATCTCAAAATAAATATTGTGGCATATTTATTTATTTATTTATTTATTTATTTATTTATTTATCGATGGGAATTGTCAGTTCGATTTTCCATACATACCCTTACATTACGCTTGGGCTACCTGTGACTTCACGTATTATTTTATACAAGATACAAAGAAACTGAAATTTTGAGCCCGAAATATATATATTAGTCAGGCAGCGATTTGCTTTCAAGGAATAACTACTTTTAGCTGGGTGGAGTTTCCTTAAATTCAAGGTCTTTAAGGTCCTTTAATGTAGATTTAAAATTTGTATGCACCATTCATGTCGTCGGCAAATAACTCCAAGAGTCCTCAGCCCTCAAAGCACCGTTTTACTAGCGGAATTATTTTATTTACAGATAATTTTCTAGCCTCGGGTTTTTGATCCGATAGGGCAACCTCCAAAGTATTTTTTTGCTAAGATATTGCCTGAAATGAAGTGAAGAAATGAGAAAGTGAAAAATGAAATTTTTTTCGAGTTTTGAATTTGGACGTTAACAAACTTGTCTAGGACAACGAGACAAATACGAAAATGACCATATCGTTTAATAATTGCAAACTTTCAGCGTTCAGCATGGCCGAAGATCAAGACAGCCATTTTGATGACCCAGAAGAACAGGAACCGATTAAAGTGTCAGTGACTTTTAAACCCCAAGGGCCAGAAACTGAAGTCCAACTCATTGACAACTCTGACGACCAGGCGCTTGACAAGAAATCACCTGCAGGGGACCCTCATCAGACTGACGTCACATGCTATGAATCGGAGACTGAGGAGCCTCGCCTGCCTGCTAATCCACATGTGACCCCAATTCCCTCGTATCTTGCCGCAGAAAAAGCAACTAGTGATGGACAAAATGTGGATCAACCAGAAGTTCTAGAAGTAAATAATTTAACAATAGCATTTGACGTAATGTAGGTGTTACCCAAATGTAGGTCCGTTTGCTGTTTTTGCAAAATGTGGCTAGAAAACTCTGTATTGAATAATTTCGAATTCGTTGTACTAGAATATCATAAAGGAGGAGGCTTACCCGTACCCTAGTGGCCAGGACACTGGATCGACGTGTTATCCGGAGGTCAACCCTGCAGGTTGAAGTGTTTGACTCAAGGCACTTGCTGTATTTGTAACACAGTATTTAAGTATTTAAATCCTTGGCCACGCTCTGAAAGATTGAACGCTATGTAAGCCTCCTGCTAATTGGGATTATTAACAAGTCAATTTTCCTTATCGGTGCAATTGTTTTTCTTTATTTGAGTGGACATGAGGGCAGAGAAACTGCCAAAAAAAAAGCTTCGTATATTAGCGCAAATTTGTTTCCATTTGTGTTTCTTTGCTTGATTGGCATGGATGATCTGCATAATAGATAGCTCAAACAAAGTCCTCTCTAAATAAGTGTTTTTATGTTTCAGTTTACAAAGCGTCATCTATACATTTTAAAGGTACATTTAGTTCGCGTAAATTTACGTTCCATGCATGTCATAGACAAACTTTGTTTCTTTTCTTCGTCATTCAGGGTTGGAAAGGCTACAGCAACAACATCTACATCCAGCCAATCATAGTCAACCACGCCTCTTGTGAGAAGTGTCCTTGTTCGATCAGTAACAAGCCACAACGAAGACTCAAAAGCGAAGACTTGAGAAAGCAAATGCGTCTTCAAGAGGCCAATACTTGGATCAGGAAGCACAACGAGAGAATACGAAGCACGGGGACTTTACGAACGAGGGCTCAGTTTAATGAGAAACAGACACAACAGACAGTGGAAGAACTTCCAAAACAGGCAAAAAATAAAGAAAAGGCAATGCCAAAACAAAGAAGAACGAAAAGCAAAATTCACAAAGGATTTGTTTGCAGATCATGGGCTACGAATTTCCTACCGAAGGCCATTGACGGTGAAAATGAAAATGATGAGTTTATCCCGTTTTTTGTTCGGAAATATGTTAATAACTCAGAATCAAAGAGCACCGATACGAAAAAAGATACTGCTTCTCCTCCTCTTCCTCTAGAAGAAACGAGTGAAAATGTATACCTACCTTCTACTGAGGCAGTCCCAGAAGAACAGCCCGAACAAAACACCACCGAAAACATAATTAAACAAGAAATCAAGTCCAACAGGAAACCTTATGTTGATGAAAACAACAATGAAGAAAGGCATGCAAGAAACAGGGCAGGCAATTATTACAGCCTGCAAAACATTTCTCCAGATTTCACCTGTTGCTGTGGAGGGAGACTGGTTCGTGACAAAATAAGCCGTTCTAAGAGTACGTTATCAAGTAGCAGAATTCATCGCACAAGATCAAAGAGTTCTAAAGAGACATCTTGTGTCACGCTACCAATCAAACAGTTTCCACCAATAAATCCACTCGAAGGAATCGAAAAGGCGAACTTTTCAGCCAGAAGAAAACGTGGAGTTTTACCAACTCGCAGACCACACACAGTAGATACAGCACTTCTTGCGAAAGAAGCGATCTTAGTGAATGGTCATCACAACGTTCCGAGTTACCTAAAATTTAACTGTATAGACGCCACATTATCCCAAGAAAACGTCAACAGAGAGAAACAAATATTTTCTCGGGCTAAATTTGAAAAAGAATACGTTAAGAGCAAAACGTTTGACCAAGTATGGAAGCCTTCGAGTATGGCAGCAGATAGGAACGGCGAGAGAACGCTAGATAAAAAGGCGACAGCTAAGTGCATTTTCAATGAGGAACAGAACGATCCAGGAAGAAGTGGCCACAATCGTTCTTTTAGCGATTCCCTTGGAAAGGAGCCGGAGTCGTCAAGTGGCAGGTTTGACGAAAATCAAAATGTTTTATTCCGAGATAGAGGAAACAATTCTCTTGTAAGGACTCCACCGCAACTGCTAAAGGAGGACCACGAATCGAACACTGATTCAAATGATACTGGTTTGGGAAGCGAAATTGAATATACATTTCGAGGTTCAGCTAAACTTGATGCTTATCTTCAACCCAGGGGAGAAAGTTAGCATGAATGTCACTTGTCTGACGTGTACTGCTGTATCGTTCTCAGACGCTGTAGCAAACTAAGGTTACCGTACCATGGCTACCTTTTCACTACCGGCAAATATACCAAACAATAGTTTTCAATTGAATAGTTCAATAATAATTAAGACGATTTCCGCTCAACGTTCGAGCAGTACCAAAAAAAAAATACTTGCAGCACTGTCACATTTTGAGAACAGATAAGAAGAACTTATCGTTACTTTTGCTCCCAAGCTGCCCCCGCGAGAGAAAATTGGATTTGAAGTTATCCATATTTCAATTAAAAAGACGCTTCACGTCAGTTCAAAACAAAATGGCGCCCGTTTTTAGCATACTTTTACAAGATTTGAAATTAATTTTCTTGAGAATGCTTGAGAATTTCATCGCGGGGTCACTTGGGCAAGTGAACTAGAGTGAGAT
>Ga0126336_10000151_pt1 | contig 20845 bp, 7 predicted proteins | sample SidCmetagenome_FD_92530 | JGI IMG/M metagenome (GOLD analysis project Ga0126336, IMG submission 92530) | Coral microbial communities from El Islote,Puerto Morelos, Mexico - Siderastrea C C metagenome | ecosystem: Host-associated > Invertebrates > Cnidaria > Coral | place: El Islote,Puerto... | reverse complement strand
TAGATGTCAGGTGTCAGATGTCAGATGTCAGATGTCAGATGTCAGATGTCAGATGTCAGATGTATAGATGTCAGATGTTATAGGTGTATAGATGTCATTGTTAGATTCACAGTTCACTTGACTATGATGATGACTCAAACAGTCCTTCTCAGGACTACACTCACGCGGACGATCACAATTTACCGAATTATGAGTAGTTCTATTATTAGGTTGTATGAGGACTCACTGGTACCAGAGGACTGTCTGGCTCCTCCTAGTAAAAACTATTTCATGCTGAGTAACCCTTGATCAGGCCAAATTTTAGCATCGCTTTCATAATCTCTTACATGGGTCGCTCGCTAAAATGTTTTTGCCTTCTCCGCCTCTCTCGGAGCGAAACGAAAACAGAGGCTGATCGCAAGTTTCGCTGAGCAGTGTAGTTAGAATTGTTAATTTGCCGTAACACTGCTTGGTTGACTGACGTAGTTATAAAATGATTGAATTCTCGATTATTGAATGATCTCTAGGGTTGTTTACCCTTTACAGGGGAGAAACTGGTTGGCCTACGGTTTGTGCAAATGGTTAAAGCAAAACTTCGCGAAGAGGAAATTCCGTTCCAGATTAGCATGTGCCATTTGTGCATTTCACTCTAATTTATAGAGAGACTGGAACTAGTTTGACTATCGGCGCAGGACCTGGAACTGGTAGAAAAAGTAAATGGAACACAATTTTCCGTTTGGATATTCCGGTTGGGAATTTTTGGACTACCTCTCAACAAGACGTTCCGTTTATTTTGGATATTTTCCGGTCGGGCAAGCCAAAATAGCCCTACCATTTAAAATCCAACCGAAATTTCTGGATTTTTTTGTAAATGGTTAACACTCTAGCTTTCTCATTGGCTCCACTGCTCACAGGTTATGAACGAATAATAGCCCTGCTTTTTCCTCATAAGGAGGAAATTGATGCCAAGTTGAGTACCACGGCGCTCAAATTTTCTCCCGAAAACCATGTCCAAAAAACAAAAAACATGCTAATGCTTATCGAAGTTGACAGTTTAATTTTTTAATAATAGAGCGGTTTTCAAATGAGTGTCGTAAAACCAAAACCAAAGTAATTACCCCAGCCAATCACAACAAACAGAAATTATCCAACGAACCAATCAGAACTGGAAGCAAAGACATGTACGGCCGGTGTCAAGCGCGGGAAAACGCGTGCGAGCGCGAGCAAGTCGCGACTGATTGATTTCAGTTTTACTCCTGATTTGTCGAGAAAGTGGCGCGAAAGGTTTTATCCAATCACAGAGCGAAGTAAAGCAAAACCAAAGCAAAACACGAATTACTTTCGACACTCAATTGTAAACCGCTCTATGTGTAATATATATGTCATTCTAAACTGCGGCTATTGAATTTCTACCTTTCTGGTTGGTTCACCGCACCCAGTTTATCAGCGCATAACCCTGCTTTTTGCCTTATAAGGTAAACGGATGTCATGTCAAGTGCTGCGGCGTTCTATAGTTTTCGTCGCGAAGGAAAAGGTTTGTGCAAAAAAAGGCCAAAACAATTTAGCAATCATTAAGAATGTTTATTAAAAAAAGGAAAATTTCCACCAACGCTTGTTCACATATGAGGTGATTTATAACCAACTTCACGCGTAATCGGTTAACCCTTTCACTCCAAGAGTCACTTTATGCATGGAGATATTTAAGATGATTCTAAACTTCTATAGTGTGCCATTCAAATAAAACCTCTCCAGCAGTACTTTCACATGGTACTATTTAATATATTTACGTCTTTTACGAAATGGAACTTGGGATTTGTCTTGAATTTTGGTTTTTATGAATAAGAGAAATCCGCGAAACACTGGCTGGTTGTTATTTATACCAATAATCCTGAAAATGTAGAGATTCTACAAGTGAAGACGACAACTTCTGGTTGACAGTTTTCTTTATTCTCGTTGACTGACTGCTTCACAATGTAAGATATCAGCTGTAGAGGAGAAATTAGTTTTTGGTCACTCTTGAGAATTTAGGGTTTGTCACTGTAAAACAACCAATAACGTATGCGTTTTCCTCTTAATTGAATCACTGAAGAATAAATTCTTTCATTTTATTTATTTCTGAATTCTAATGCTTAATATTTTGCGCGACACATCAGCTTAGAAGAATTATAGCGCAACCCCCAAACGTGTGACCGCTTATTATGAATAATTTGCATACTTTCGTGCAATCGACTCTCCAATCACAATTGAGGATATCTCTCAGAAAACCAACTCAAAGACACAAGTGAATTTTAGTTGGTTTCTTGAAGCTACTTTAAGCTTCCATAACTTTTTGACGTTGAAATTTAGGACAAACAAACCTTCAAAAGTTTTTAAGCGTGAACAAATATCTTCATTCAAACATTTGAATATCCAAACTTTTATAACAGGGGCTTTTAAATTAATAAAACGACTGCAAATTACATATCCTTATCTAAATCTGCATTTAGACTGGAATAGTGTTTGCTAGGGGGCTAAAGAGTGCTTGGTTTGATGTCAGTGTACTCAATGCTATCTTAGACTGCTCCGGTTGTGTGGTAGGGACAAAGCTACGATCAATGAGTCGCTCATTTGCCAATGTCACAATGAACGTTTTGTTTTTTCAAAGGGCGTTTTAGAAGTCTAAATATGATGAAAAAACGTCCGAAAGTGATTTTGACACGAAATTTCTCGGTGTTAAGTATCCACGAATTGTGAATGGACAATGGATCTGAAAAAGTGAAGATTGAGAAGTGTGCAAATTAATTAAACTTGCCACACTTTTGAGCGTTGCACCAGCGGCCCTTTCACTCAAAAGAGATTTTAAGTTCAAAAATAAAAGTAATATCCCCAACCCGCAACGAAAAGCAATTAATTTTCGTTTGAGTAGTCATCCGAGACTCAAAAGCTAGGACCACGTTAATAAAACTGCAAGATTATCTCTCGAAGTGAAAAGGCTTTTACTGCGCGATGCACATCACTCTGAGCACTTAGATTTAGGCTTAAACTTTCGTGTATGTTGATCGTTTAATCCGAATTCAGCGGTGGCTACTAAGAACCCAACTGAAAGTCACTTGTGACATTAAGTTGGTTTCCCGGAAGTTAACTTAGAATTCTGACTGGATTGTCTGTCACGAAGGTACGGGAATGAATTGGAAGTGGTCCCACGTGAGCATCACGCGGTAACAGGCAACGAAACAACTATAATATCGCCTCTGTATTTCCTCCTTGTGGCATAAATAAATAGAATACATGGCAGCAATTTTGCTTTGATAGCAACCTGAAATATTTTGAATGTGAACCGAATGATTTATTCCCCCTGTCACCCCACCCCAAACCTAAAAGTTTTCATTCAGTTTGCTATCATCTATGTGGATTGCATAGAGAAATTAGCGTAAATTTCTGCGGTCTCGCTTCTATGATTATAATATATACTATACATGTTTAAAGTCCGGGGACAGTAGCTTTGCAAGCCACTCGATCTGTAATGCAATAAACTATTTCTGAGTACAAATTTCTCTTCCTAAATGTACAGCCAATAATATATCACTTGAACTCAGGCCTCGCCGTTTTTCACAATATTTTGATTTCTACTTCCGGTGTTGCCACCGGGTGTGACATTTCCTTCGTGAAATTTCAGCAGTTCGTTAAGATACGCTTGGAAAGCATTCATAGCAGCATTGATGGCCGGCGAGCCAAAACCGTGGGTCACCAGACCGAACTGGTTTAGGCTACGTAATATAGAGTCCGGTAAGTTACTGTTGGGTAGCCTGCTCTTAGGGTAGGGATCCTGTGCAAGAACATCTTGAAGTTCTTTTGTCAATTGTCTGAAAGAGAAAATGGACAGTAAAGTCAATAATTTCTCCGTAAATTCTTGTAGTTCTAGTGAGTTGTCAGGTTGGTTAATTCCTTCGAGGCAAACAACGAGCAGTATAAACGGCTTTCGTATCGCTGGATTTTCAAGGGGTAGAGGAGGGAGTGAAGGGGAAGGGGGCGCAAAACTGGGGGTAAATATGGTGGGACATGGAAGAAGAGCGGGCGAGAACTGTCGAGAAAGACGATATTCTTGAGATGACGTAAAGCTTTACACAGTTCAGTTCATACAGCGTACGTTTTCAGAGACAACCAGGGTTACGTTTTAAGTATAGGGTTTATATTTATCCGTAGTTTGTTTTAGAAATCTTTGGAACAACTGCGTATGCGTCGCACATTTAACCACTGTGAAGATAACTGTAATTGTGGGGCCGTAGACTGCCACAACTGAACTACACTCACGATCACTTGTTTTTCGCGCTTGCCCCCGCACGTGTCACCGTGCGTGTCCCTGCCCTTTTCCTCCTTAACTTACTGTTCGAGAAAAAAAGAAAGAATGGTTTCTATTCCATGGAGGTACATACTTTGCGGCAATAATGGCGTTTTTCCTGGACTGTTGCTGAGATGGGTCGGCGTGTTGTCGGTACTGTCGTTCCGCAAGCTGTGCAGCGGGAAATTCAGACTCACATACGTAATCAAAGTCTGCAGCTAAATGAGCGGCCTCGCCTGCAGAAAGTTGAAACAAATCACGTGTCATAAAATTTCTCCAAGGATTTAAACTGAGATTAATACACGGGAACGTAAAGCGCACTGTAAACTGGTGTGACACGTGCGACGCAAGATAAATGCAGGCGTGAATACAGGCAACCTCACACCTAAAGTTTCTCCTCTTCCCACCCCTTGAAGCGAGGAGAGACTCTGGGTACGAGCCGGTTGAAATGCAAGACCAAGGAAGGAAATATCACGTTTTCCTTAACTTGCGCCGTTACGTTGCCAGTGTAAACAAAGATTTCGCGAGCATAAGCTCAAACAAAAAAAAAACAAGCAAACAGTGTTCGCTGTTTTAGACTCTCTTCATGCAATAGTGATCACAATATAAAAGCATTACGCTTACGTATGTCACCCTGTACTTGAACTTTTCGCACGCGTGAACATCCTTGGCAAATGTTTGTGCTTAACTAAGTTGGTGCTCCCGTCGTAGGTAAAAAGGAAACGAGAAGCCCTTTACGCTTTTCTGTGTAGCTACATTCCTCGATTTGATTATTAAATTCTTTTGCCAGATATCGTGGCAAGTGACTCTTCTCTCAGCGGAAGTAGAGCCTCTCTACTAATACTTGCCTTCCACCAGTGATGTGAGTAGAGTGACTTGTGCTGCTTTTCTCCTTCCCGCCGGAAGTGACAGACCAATCTTTTCTAATTTGTCACGCAAAGTTTTGCCACCATTCTTAGACTTTGCCCTGCAATTACATAACATATACATCTGTCATTGTATAATGTTAGCATACGGAATTTCTATGTCAAGACAATACAGTGATCCTGTAATTGACATTCGTTTTAATTCTCCTCAGTTGTCTGATTAAGACTGCGTCACAACAAAAAGGAGAAATAAGATCACACATTCTTACCTCCTTAGAACACCGCCCAGCAGCGAAGCATTCAGACACTCAGGATGAGAGAGTCGCCTGCGAATCTCTCCCACAGTGACTTTGTATTTTGATGTGGAGCTAAGGAGGGACAGACGCCCTGGGACACAGCAGAATACGTCTGAAGGGTGGACGGGGCTGTCTGAATCGGCGTCCTCGTGAGAATCACGCTCCACGTGCTTTTGCTTGTGGTCTGTGGTCAGAAAAAAGTGTCTATTGGTTTAATGGTACCAATATAGGTACCATATTGGCCAATACAGGCACGGGCGGTCAGCTATCAGTCCAGGCTCAGCACAATTACTTAAAAAAGACAGTTTTCAGGCTAATGTATCGCATTTTTCTTATCTTCGGCAAGGGCTTCGAGGCTAATATATCGCATTCTCGAGGCTAATAAATCGCATTCTTCTTAAGTATGGTCATGAGCTTGCTCTAAGTTGGCTTCATCATCTTGAAATAGGGACAACAAATTACCAAAAAATTGATTGAGGCAAAGAAATGTAAACCAAACAGCCAAAATAACGGTTATAAACTCAACTTATCTATCAGAATTATATCAGTCTTTTCCACCTGTCCACTTTTATTCCTACTCTTTATCAACGTACTACTTGTTCTGTTTGCACTGTAGAATATTTTTATCCAATTTGGTTGTATATTTGGTGGCAGTTGGCAATGGAACATGGAAATAAGGCGAGCGAAATTTCGATAGTTTGGCAGGCTGGTGCAAATGGCAAAAGCTGCTTATAATTAACACACTTACACGTACGGACTTGGCAACACCAACTCCAGCGCGGGATGTATTAAATATCCAAAAAAAACCTTGTGTGCATTTATTGGTTCCCTTAAATGGCGAAAGTAGCAATGGTAAAGTAGGTGTTCAGAACACTGCCAGCAATGACAATGCATTGACTGTCACTATCATTTGTAAACTTGACACGGAGAAGCTGAATATTAATCTAAGTCATTTATGCACCTTTTGCTTTACAGTGGTTCCCATCCAATTTTAGTTAATAAAGCTAAAGTTGGTACAAGAGCAGTCTAAGTACTAGACTGCAATAAAGTCCGTATTTTTTCTTGAGTTGTTCTGGCGTAGTGAAACCCGCGTCATCTTAGAACAAAAGTCTGGAGAGACTGTGTGAATGCGGACAACGAAACTGGCGAGAGCTAAAATTGTCGCTTTTGGCGTTTCGTGCCTCACCAGTATCCGCGTTTTTGGTAATTAGAACGTCCTTCGCAAGTTTTTCAAAAGAGAAAAAAGACTGTTTTGCATTAGATCAGGTTAATCTCATGATCATTCATTCACAAATGGACAGATTTTGAGCACTCGATCGTCGATAAAAATGGGTGAAAACCCCTTGCTTGTAGAGTAAGTGTTTGGCAAGGAACTCGCTTGTACCACCTATATAAAAGTATCAATTCCTAAGTGAAAGTTTGGCCTTTTCATTTCAACTCCTGAAAAATTGGAAATTCGGCGAAAATGAGCCCCTCAGCCAGGAAGTGCCTAAGAGCCTTCGTTTGAGTGTCACACCTCACACTTTCATCCACAGCTGACAGAAGCACGTACATAAAACAAAACTTGAATCTAAAAAGAATAGGCAAGAAGAATAGGTTGCCTGTGCAGCAGCGTATGAGCAATTAAAGCGTGCGATAGCGCACGTTCCTGACAACGCTCGCATTCGCGCACTATAATTAAAAGAAAAAGTTTTAGACTTGGTGCTAAATAATGATGGTCAGATGTTATAGTTTTAGCGAAAATGTAAAGAAACAAGCCTGTAGAGTCATTTTATTTGTTATGGGCGGGCATTCCCAAGAGAAAGAGGTTTTCAGGGGAGTTCAAGTTCTGAAAAAAAGCACGTTTTACAAAAAGAGCGTTTTACTACGAGACAGCTTTTAATAAAAAGTTCCTCAAAAGTGACAAGTAAGACTACAAATTGAAGTGTTATACATTTATTTTATAATCCTAAATGCAGGCCTTACTACGCTGTCATATGTTTCTTGATGCTTTTGAAGATTATTAAGCCTAAGCCGCCATGACAGGACGCAGAATTCGCAATTCAACTTACTAATATCATTTTTTTTTTCATAAAACGAGCCGTAAACAGGTGAACTTTGACTTAGGGCGACTGTCTTAGTCCATATATCTGTTATTAAGTTGTAGTATATTACCGAGTAATTAATGGTCTAAGATGCTTTTGGCATAAAGGTCGCATCCCACCCATTTAACTAAGCTTTTAAATCTGCCAAGATTTACTACCGGCACCTTATGTTGAAAATATCAACGGCACTTTTACTAGCTCATAAACAGTTTTCACAAATTTTAATATTGTTCTCTGTAATCAAGAGTGTCTCGGCATAAAAAGACAAGACCTTCGGAACCGGCAGATTACAAACGGAGACAAAAAGTTCATAAAGAAAGAATTATCTTGGCTTTGCCACAAAAAGCAGCAAATCACGGATATCAAAAGAACACTTTACGGATTAAACTTTTAATTATGAAGAAAAATGCGCGAGGTTATCAGTGGGTTTTCAATTCATATCTTTTACTTTTACTTCACTAGTAATAAAATGAACAGCGTCTTAAAACTATGTCTTCTTGTCGGTAATATAACCGTCTTGGCCGAATTAAAACGAACAAGCCCTACAATTCTACCATTTCTAATCAGGTTGATCAGGGAGAGACTGAACAGGATTTTTCACTTTAGTAACAAATCTAAAACGACGAATTCCACCTTAATATAAAGAAAAACTGCTGTTTATGTCACTGACTCGAAATGCGAAAACCTCGGACAAGGCCAAACTAAATATCTAGCCGAGAGATCGAGTAATATTCTAGCGCTACAAAACATTAAGCATGGTCGACCCGTGCTATCAGTGAACACACTGTTTACTATAATTACCATTCGACAATAGAAATAGATTTGTTTGTCTGTTTGGACCTGTGTAAGTTTGTACTATAGCTGAAGAAAAAAAGTTTAAAGTGTAGTTCTTGAAGTAACCTGTTAGTAGTATTTCGGAGACTTGCCCCAGGGCTTACGCGGACAACTTAATAAAGAATTAGTGAAATACTTAAGCAAAAGGCCGACTCAGCCAAAAGCTTTTGATATCTCTATCTCAGTTTACTTCCTTAAACGCTTGTAACTTTGTAAAAAGTGGAAAAATCAAATGAAACACGAAACGTGAAACGTGAACTTAGTAGAAATAAACAAAAAACAAAATAACCTGTAAAAAAGTCACAACTTGAGAAAACCTCCATTTGAGTAGAATATTTTGTTTATAATTTTTTTTCGCGTTGAAAATGTTTAGGATTTACGAAATAACACGCATTGACCAGAATCCTACAACATTTATATTTTAGTTTAAAAATCGTTGCCCTGAGCCCTCCATACCAGCGATTACGTCAACAGTGCATCTTTACGCGATATTCAAACAACTTGAGCAATCAGACAAAACCACATAGCTGCAAGGCAAACACATGTACTAGAAAGGGTTTAAGGGCTCTTAATTTGACGCTGTGGAGTAGGTTACTGGTAGCACTTAGCCTTAAATATAAATATTGTAAATGAATACACGGTGTACTTGAGTCAACAACACGTGATATTCATTTTGGAGCACTACATACTCTTAAAAACTGGTTATCCTGAAGCGTGGACCAATTTAATGGAGAGGGCGTGCTTCGAGTTCCTAATGCGTCCGTCGCGAGGTTACTGGTAGCAATTAGTTTCACTGAATGAATGTAAATAAAGCGTGGCATCGAATCAAAACAAAGCAAACTGTTTTAATTTGGCGTAGAATTCGCACGCCACGTTGAATGTTAAATGTTAACTTCTCAAGGTTAAACGAAGCGAAGTGCAAATTGGTCAGTTTGAATCCTTCTTATCTAGACTTAGGCAAGCAGTTAATTTTAACAGGGCAAAATGTGACATGAAATTTTCTGGTTATTGCATGATGTTATGGAAGTAAGGTGCAATTTTCCACCGCCCATTTATGTGTGCGGGCTATTAAGAGGCGTATAACTCTTACGACAGGTCTAAACCATAAAGACAAAATTACAAATTCACAAACGAAGCCGACAACTTATAGAAACTTAATAAAAGTTGCGCTGGCGTCACTTCGATTAAGCTTTGCTTTATTGGGGTATTTTCAGCTTTTGTGTGTCGGTTTTCAGTGGTTTTATGGTTAGAGGGTTTTTTGAGAAAACTCTGTTTGCACGATATGTAAAAAGAAGGAAACAAGATGTGTCGACACCAATTAAAAATAAAAAAGAAAACTTTTCTTGATGTTTGCGAAACAACTATAACATTTTGATTTGAGTTTATTGTTTGGCCACAAACATTTTAAATAAATCAGGCCTGGTAGAGTATTTTACCTAGAAGGCGATTTTTGAAGTGGTTCTATTCTTGATTAGGCTATAAGTTTTTGGGGGCCATTTGTCTGCCGAAGCGGAACACTGAACAACTCGTCCGTTATTTAGTGAGATTGCATTTGCCAAAATTTAAAATAAAAAATATCATATCTATCTTATCAAATTTATCTCGCGCATTTTCCAAAGTGCGATCAGTCGACAAATGATTCGCTGTGAGTAGGTGTCGAGAGGAGGAAGAGAAATGTTTATTTTTCGCGAACCCATGCTGTGAAAAGAAATTCGATTGAATAGTCTCCGCTGTGTCTCTGATACCAGCAAGTCAGTATCTTAAATGTCGGACCATTTGTCCGGTCGACAAGTGTTCTCGAGAAAACAAAAAACACCTCGGACAAAGAAAATGAAATTTGAATACAGAAACAAGAAAACAACCATGGTGTCGGATTTCAAGGAACAAAAGGTTGCTATGAAAGAAATAGTCACTGGAAACGCGCATGAATTTTCAAGTAAATAGTATCCATTGTCTATTCACACGCAGTTGGTGTTTTTTACTTTGTTTGATATATCAATTCTGGCCGACGATATCCTGCAGTTGTTAGCACTTCAATTGTCAACCTCTGCATGCAAGATATGGAATATACCCTCGCGTACAAACCCGTCTCGTCGATTTCCCTAAATATCCGGGCAGGCTACACTTTATCGAGAAATATTAAAATAAAGGAAAACTTCACCTGCTTCAAATCATTTTCAACTTAAAAACGCCTCTTCCAAGGTTTCCGCAGTAATTTTACGGCAGATGTTTTTTTGCTTAGTAGAAATTAACATTAAAACAATAATAATAGTAATAACGATAACGGAATAAAATAATAATAATACAAAAGACAACTTCTTTTGGCAAGAGTGTGTGTCATAAGGTTAGGTAAAATAATTTTCGATACAGCCGACTTCTGGAAAATGCTTTAGTTCTGATCAGTTACATTAGTTCAAGTTCAAGATCTTTTACCATACTTCTTCATCTTTTTTTTGTTTTGTTACAAGGTCTGTCTCGCAGTGAATAATACAAACTGTATTTCCGAAGAAAAACTTAAATACATGTGCTACTGAACTAACGTGGCGCTGACAAACTAACAAGAACTTTTTGACAATAATTTATGAAGTAAATATATTATAAATGTTTATGTCAGAAATATCGGAACGAAATAAGAGTCGTTGACACCTATAATTGGAAGAGGCAGTTAACGTGTGTGGTAGCTTGTTCACAAAGGTACCATTTGAACTCAGGCCAAGCGGTAATGGTCAGATGTCTATTGATTTTGTTTCAGTACATGTAATTTGTCCACCGCAACAAGACAGTTCAGAAACTTAGACAACATCAACGCTACCTGTGCGAATCGAATTTCACTGGGTGATTTCAATCGACCAGACTGAGATTCTAACATTGTGCCAGAGTGATCGGCAACAAAACGGCAACCGTTGTAGATAACACAACGAGCAAGCCGATACTGATTTGAGCAAGTATTAAATAAAATAAATTTATGATATTTACGGAGAAGAAAGACACATCGCCCGCAGGTGTTGTTTCATGCAGTTTCCTAATACCGAATCGAATTGAAAATGCCAGTTTTTTGAAGAAAGGAAAAACTAGAGAACCTGGATAAAATCAGCAGAGCATGTCGAGAACTCATTGTGGAGAATCAAACCAGAGGCAAGCAAGAGCTCTCTCATTCAACAAGCCATGAACGTTACATGTGTGCTAACTGATCAAGTTGAGTACAGAACAAACTCTACAGAAAACAAATAACTCCAACAAATAATTATCGTAATAGCAGTAAAAACAAAATAGGCCAATTAAGTTTTTAAGGGACGGAGCAAACTTTCAATTTGCTTTTCAGCGCCTCGGGAAAAATATTCAAGTTTCCCTCAACAAATACGACTTTTTTGTGATAATAGATCGGTTATGACTATTTTCTTTTGTACATTTTTGTTAAGAGCAAGCCGAGCAAGACCGCAAGAAAGAATAAAAAATATAGGAGTTTGTTGTTTAAAGTATGGTTTTAAGTAATTTTTTTTGTCTTTTTGTGGCTTTCAGTGTACAATACGAAAGAGTCGCTCTCGTCAGTTTAATTTAAATTTCCCCGGCCCGTTTTGTAACGTGGCCAAATATATACTTTCTATTATTTTCCATTTCTTGTCTACGGAAGATTGATGACCCAAGCAAAATATTGTCTATGTACTAATGATAGAATAGATAAATAAGCTATGCGCATTAACGCGATTGAAAAATTTGCCATCTTTCTCTGTTTAGGTGTCCGATTCTTAGTGTCCGGCGACTTCGTGTTGACGAGGACTCGAGAACTTTTGCCTTGGCTTAACTTACCATCCCAAACTTTTCTTCAAAAGAAACCTAATTCTTTTATATGACAATATTCAGAATATTCAGTTTGTCAGTGCTTCTGTTTTGTTTGGGTTTAAAATCCTTCTTTAATCACTGGAACAAGACTAATGCCCTACTGACGCACACTGATAAATCTTTCCGTTTCCTCTTTTCTTATCAAATAGAATTCACAGAGAGCATTTTAATTATTTGAAATCAAGCAAGATTAGTTGGTTTCTGGTACACTAGAGAAACTTGGAGGCTTCAGTAGCCGGCTTAACGCTAAGATGCAGAACCTCTGCAATTTGGGGTGGGAAATTGCTTTCCCCAGCTAATAAAAATACCCTCAGGTAAAAGAAAGGCGTTCAAGTGAACAAATTTGATGTCTGCCTCTCAACGCTTCCTTCAGATATTTTATCGTCTGTCGCACGAGGAATAAATGCCCGTCGAAACTTTAAAATAGCTCAAGCCCATCGGCTTTGTGTTATGTCACTCTTTCCATGTACAACAGTGAGAAATTCAAAGGCAGGGAGTTTTAGAATTAGTTATACTGAATAGAGTCATCCTCTGCTTAGCCCCGAAGTCAAGTGTGACTGGTGTTATAGAGTTGTAAATTATGGGTCTGTGGATGAAATCCCAAAGTGTGAACATTCAAATGTCAGCTACTGAGCAGAACTTTCCTGTGGTTTTATTTACTATCGTGGACAAGGTGGTTCTAAATTTTGAGTCTCTGGAAAAAAGCCTAAAGTATGACCATTCAAATGAAAGCTACTGAGCAGGACTCTACCGTGGTGCTGTTTATTATGCTGTACGTGGTTCTAAGTCATGTTTTATTTCTGTGGATAAAATCCTCGAGTGTGATCATTCAAACGAATTTTACCGAGCAGAACTTTCCCGTAGTACTGTTTATTATGCTGAACGAGAAGGTACTAAATTTTAAGTCTGCAAATATAAAAATCTAAAGAGTGGCCATCAAAATGAAAGCTATTAAACATTTTCCTATGGTACTGTTCGTAATGCTGTTCTGACTTTTGAGACAGTGGATAAAATCTTGGAGAGCTGCGACCACTCAACTGTTTGACGCCGAGTGAATTTTTAAAATAATTTTTAAAATTTTCTCATTGCACTTGGCCTTTGTATCCCACTTACTTTCCCGTGCACTGTGATGATTGTGTGAGTCGCCATTCTTGTTGCTTAGTCCAGACCGGTGATTCTGTAGGAGGGAGAAGGCAAAATGAATAATGTTTAGCAATTTATATACCTAGTTAAATTTTCCGTTTAACAACCATTTCACTCAAGCCCTATTTCACAAGAAAGAATATCTTTTTGTCTTCAAAACTCATAAGAATTTCCTTTGCTATTTTACATTTTTATTTCTTTATTTAAAAGTCTTCTTCGAACACAATAGAAAACACCCCTGGCTGTGAAAACTCCTAATGTAGGCATTATAACTCGAGTAAAAGGTGACAAAATTTTAAGGAAGCCACTAAAATTTCAAAGAAAAAATGTATTGTTGTTGGGCATGAAATGGTTTCACTAATCGCTACGTTTTTATTTCAAAGCCACAGATCTATTTAATGCCTTCCGCCCTTTTATTGTAATTTCTGCAAGCGAAAGTTGGCCGGATGCCCAACAGAAGCGATTTCTGTTTACTAATTGTCACGAAGTGAGAAAAAAGCCCTCGACTGTGTTCCTTGTTGATAATCAATAAACACCCTGGTTGGGTCGCGTGTTTGAAAATCGCTTTTAAATCTGTAAGCAAACTAAGTAAATGAGATTAGGAAACCTGTAGTGTTTCGCACCTTGTGTAAAGTGTCTTAGGGTCAACATTGATCCGAATGAAAAGGAACATGAATATCAACCGTTAAATACACTGAACTATACGATTGTAAACATTAGCAGAAAAACTAGGCTTTTCGTTGAGCAATTCATTTGGGGTTAGAAGTCATTCGCAAGAACACAAACTGGCAAAAACGGCTGGGTATCGGATATTTTAAAAAGGAGTTTTTTACGGGATGAAAGGTTTTGTGGTTGTTTTAATAATTGCTCCCCACTGCGAGCCCAAAGAGAAACCCGTCTAAACATAACACGAGTCCGATGTTTTTCCATCATCCTTCTCCGCGAGCCACCGAGTAGCTTGTTGATAGGGACAAAAACCTTGATAAAACAGTATAAAGGTTTGGGAGTGTTGTATAGGCTTTACACTTCGGTTTTTTATATAAACACACAACAACCTTCTCACTTACAATTTTATCAAATTCGTAGAGCCTTGTGGTCAGTGAGCCGAAAATGTGAACCATTTATTGAATTCCGGCTGCAACTGATTCGTTTTCCTTTCCAGTTCTACAGTTCCTTCTTTGAGTTATAAAATCTCTCACTCCACGAACAAACTACTCTAAAGGCCTCCCTTTTCAGTGTTTGAAGCTTGCTGTTGTGAAAGTAAACTGATAAACGAGTGTTTCGAATTTATTTATGTCTTCTTCCCGCATGGGGTGCTTTGCAACTTCAAAATGGTATGATTTGAGCTTCGTTTAAAGACGCCTTTTCTTTGTAAATTGGTTCCTTGACACCACCGTACAAACCCTAGCAAGTCACGAAGAAAGTCTTTGGCTGGATGATAATTTTTCTCGTGAATTCACGGGTAATTTTCGCCTGTAGTAGTTTAACATGACACTTGCCGTTGCAAATGGTTTGTTGGGGTTTTGTCGCCAAAGTAGTTAGCATTTTGAAAGCTTTGTTTCCTATAAAAAATAGCCTCGAGAACCATCGTTCATTAGCATCAACAACGTGAAAACAATTTAGAGCAACGAGATGTTCTTAAAACTTTTTCAATTCATAGCGCATCTTTGCACGCTACTCAAGCACTTTTTGTTTCCACGGCTTAAGGAGTCCATTGTGAGTGTTGAGCTATCGTGACTTATTCGCGTCTTTTCATGTTATTGATCACCGCAACTGTTTGACAAAAACACACACATTGTTCAAACTTGTAGGGAGCAAATTTCCTAGTTATCAACTTTCTTACAATGCTGGTTAAAACTTGACAACAAACCAATTCGCGCCACATGACTCTTCGATTGATTTACACTGAGCTGCGAAGGAAACCCCAAAACTCGATAAGGCGGATAAAGGCAGGCAAATATACTCAAATATACACCGCGGCCATGAAAAGATAGTAAAATAAAAAGGAAATTTGCGTTGAATGTCGACTATAAACAGTACCAAGAATTACGCTACGGGCTTTAAAAAGATAATGTTGACCGGAGGACTCGAGATTGTCACTTGTTCATGACCTTGAAGATTGTCGTATCTGAAGAATTAGTTTGCCCACAAGGTCTATATTGAGAGCATCATTCAACGCTTATATTTCAATGATCACAGATGTTTAGGAACCAAAACGGATGCTCGTGGGCATCCGAAAACCACATCGCATCTTAAACTGCCGTTACTGTTTCATGCCTCAAAGAAACAATCGCGCTTGGATCTGAAATTTTCTGCAAAGTTTTCCTCGCGTTTTAGTTTTGCCATCGCATGTTTGTATGTTGTTGCGTCATGTCTCTGGCGTATACAAATGGCGGAGAGAAGAGCGAAGCCTGTTGAAGCGAAAAAGTTCGTATTTTGGAGAGAGTTAGAGGAAACTGTGCAGTGTGTGACAACTAGAATAAGAGCAAAATTTTTTCTTTTTACCTGCGCGTCTGCTATGTTTCCTTGTGCTATGATATCAAACATATGATCAGGCCTTCGCACGTACAGCTCCTCTCTTCGCCTCGCGTGTTCCATTGCCGCGCCAGCAAACTGGTTTATGTGGGCTTGTTGGAGAGCTTCGGAGGGTCTCCCTCGGATGGGATGGCGTGCTTGATGTTGTGATACCGGCTGTGGGTGAGTAGGACCGGCCATAGACTGATGCGACGCTCCAGTAGATGGGTGAAAACCGGCAGGTCCATTACCAAACTGCTGCGATGGAAATGCGGGCTCTAATGGATGCGTGAAGTCGAACCGTGGTTGTTGCTGTTGTGGAAAGTGTAACGGATTATACTGAGGAGCATAGTACTGGTGTGCTTGAGGCTGCATCGGTGATGCGAGAACCTCACGATGAAAGTCGTGAGGTGGTGTGTGCGATAGACGAGGTGCACACGAGACTAAACCAGCACTGGTAACATTAGCAGAAGGCGAGGATACAACGCCAGTTCCACTTACGGTACTTACGCCATGGAGCCCAAGGACTCGATCCTGAGAAATAAGAACACATATGGAGTTAATAACTCTATTATCTAGTGAAAATAGCGTGCGCGATAGTACACCCGTGTGACACACGCTCACGACATCGGACCACTGAAAACTGGATGAAATGGTTTTTGAACTCATGTACGAGGCAGTGATTTAGTTCAGCTCACCGCCATACAACTGTTGACTCGCAGTGGCAGGTTGTTGAGTCAGTCAGTTAACTGGACGAGCGACTCCTCGCTAAAGCATCAAGTGTATTTTGACAAGTGTGGACAGCGATCAGTTCAGCACTTGACTTGGTTTACAAAATGTACTTATATGCTTACCTCGGATTCGATCAACTCGAAGGCGGATGTTGAGGTCTCAGTTCGTTTTGAATGAGATGAAGATGGAGATAGAGGAGTTAACGGAGGCGACAAGTCACGAGTCTGAGATCGCTTTCTTTTGCTACCTGCTTGTCTCTGTGCTGGTTGACTTGAACTGCTCGTTCCTAAAGGGCCCAACTGGGACGTCATAATTAAGCTTAATTCACGGTCGGTGCTAAATGTTTTATAACCCCGGGCTCTCTACCAGTCGGCGGCGCAAAACGTTATTCAGTCACGGTAGGTTGTGTTTTGCTTACACTTGCTCCACTCCACAGCGGTTGGACTGGTCGAGTTTGCGCAAATTATAGCCGCAGGGAAATCTGAATACCGTACTTCACGCCGCACTTCAACTTACGCGGTTTAAATTTCGTGTAGCGGCTCGGCTTTGTGCTTCGTCAAGTCGCAGCGATCACTTTTCAAAAGATGCTTTGGGAATTGACAAGGGCTTGAGTGGCAAGCCAGACAGATTTTAATTATTTTCTGTCGTATTAAAGTTTCCAATTATTTGCAAATCAATTGAGGCCCCCCGATGGTTTATAGTACTTGTGTACTCTTCACCTTGTTGGTGATTGGCAGATTAAGAAAGCAAATCGTATAATAATGCTACCCAACACCCAATAATCTATGATATATAAACAGGCAGGCGGGGCCTTGTCACAATTTTCACTGAGCCTTTTGTATGTTTGCTCGCTTTGTTTGGCCGAGAGGTGGGCGTGAGTTCTCCATCAAAATGTCTTCCATGACATTTGTCCACCCTGGCTTTAGACCACTGTTACTAAGTGGCGATAACGGTGTGAAAAATCTGTCGATTTAACGCTGAAATACAACAAGACAGCCTGTACCTCGAGAAACTCGGATCGTCCACGCGTGATTGCTTTGGTAAATGAAAAGTGACAAATGCTTCCTGAATCGTGACCAAGGAACGAGAATCATCTGTGCTCTAAATTATACCAGATTAGATGGCGGTTTCCTTTGAAGTATATGCGCACATCACAACAAGATAAAAGGAGGCTCAGAGACTTTTAACACAGGTCAAAGAAAATTGGAAAGGCCTCATTGCAACGCCCACAAAAGGCCCATTGCCACATGTTTATTCGAGTTAAAACGATCGGCTTTTTTTGGAGTTGTGAAAAGTTTATAGTGTAAGGCATAACGCACTAGTGATCGCGCCCGCCGCGCGGTTGTAAAACATATTTAGTCGAGGTCATCTATCTGTTTTATCTCTGTTTTGAAGTGTTTGTAAACAAGATGAAGTGTTTCAGTAGACATAGGTGTCTTGCTCCTGTGGTGTGCTTTTCTAAATTCCAGCCTAAATGTTGAACAGATTTGATTAATTATTCAATAAATGGCTTCTTTCATTTCATTATGTCACCAAGTTGTCTTAATGACTTCTACACTCAATGCAAAAAAGCGCTAGGATCATAAAATCCAGCAAATAAAGACAACCAGCTTAATCCTGCCCAATTTTCTGGCTGTTCACGTGATTGAAAGCATATCAGCTAGCTGACGTGAAATCACAACGTGCAGTGAATTTCAAGTTGTTTTCAGTTCACACTTGATCGAAGGTTAGCGCGTCAAAGCCAGTTACTGCTTGATCACACAATAATTGTGTCTTGTTTACATGTACTTAGAATTTGGAAAGCCGAGAAAATTGCTCTATATAATTAACACCAAAGGATGAGCCGGATATTTTGAAGCAAAATAGATCAATATTAAACTGAAGATCGCCAATATTTGATATTGAGTTTAGCCGACACGAGGCCAATGTTTGCCAACAAGTACTTAAGTGATTTCTTTAGTAAACATTTCGGGTTTATAAACTTTTCAACAATTCACGCGTTCTTAATGTGTCTCGCGCGAGAGGTTCTTTCAAAATAAAAAGAGCGACGTAGCAATAATTAACGAATCCTTGCGTGTTATTCAAATCCTAATGTTTATTCACAGAACCCTGCAGATGTAGGCTTTTGTCGTGGGACTCCAAGATGATGTTATTTATGTTAAAAGCTATGTAAGGGAATGAACCCCATGCTGTGTTGTCATACCTAAGCTCAATTCACTAACAACCACATATTACCCAAAACTCCGAAGGACAATTTTTGCTGTCAAAGTCGACAAAAATGTGATCTCCTTTGTCCCTCGCCTGTTATAGAACATCACTTAGCGGCAAAGATTCGCAGAATATAATCTATATGCTAATTTTATCTGTTAAGTTTGGCTACATCTTTTACTCAAGTCACGAAACCTGATACAGCGTTTGCGGTGAAACTTTCAATCAAACAGACTCACAAATGGCAATAAAGAAATGACCGTGAAGTACTCTTGAGCAAAACTAAAGGGAAAAGTACCTTTCTATTTTGTCAAATCTTGCCTTTTCGACGTTCTCTCTGATTATATTTGCATATCTTTTGGACGCGCAGACAATGAATTAAAATGTTTAGGTTTCCTTTATAGAAGCGGATAGAAAAAGAATTCAAAAATGCTTTTTGTCCCGAGAAAACAGATGATACGTTTTTCAAACAGTTGTTTTCCATCCGATTTAAAACCCGGTTTCAACTGTTTTGTTTATTTTAATCGAAGGAGAAGAAAAAAAAATGAGCCATGACCTCGGACTTTAGAGACACGACCACCGCGGATGAATTCTTCTGCAACTAGAAACTCGCCCTAGTTTACGGCCGGATTGATCAATTATCACACGGTCACATGAGGAAAAAAAGATCTTTCAAATACATTTTAGTAACCCTTACCTCCTTAGAGCCAAAGACTTATGCCGTGTAATTTACTTTTAACTGTTGCGTCTTTCGTTGACTGAAATCCGAATGTCTGGCCATTCAAGTCAAAGCTATTGAGTATACGTTTCTGTAGTGCCCTTAGTTTTTCGATATTTTGGAAAGCGAAATTTTAGATCGTTTTCGAGTACAGTGAATTTAAGCGCTCAAGGGAACAACTTGTTGAGAACTAAAATCGTGATGATTTATGTTAATCGCTTTCTATAGTCAATCCTCTTATACTACAATGACACTTGAAAATAACCTTCGGGTCGAAAATCGCTGAGCCGACTCCCAACATGTGTGATTTTTCCACAATGTGAAAGCCAGTCGATACCCCGGTCCATATTTTATTACACTCTACAGATCCTGCAAACAAATGCTAACCCGGAAAGGAGTAGGAATATCGCTTTACGACAAGGTGTCTTTCGTCAAGCCTCTTATGTTTCAATGACGCTGCCATACTAAAAATCGCTTGACTGACCCTGAATTTAAAACATACTGTTATGCATCATAACTAAGAGCAAAATGATCGCCTGCCAATAGCGTTTTATGACATATCCCTGGAAACACAAACAAAAGCTTATCCCTCACTTGTCACAGGAAAGAGGGTTACTTGCAGGGTGAATGGTATCACATTTCGGCGAGTGTGTGCGACTCGTCTTATATTGTTTGCCTAACACTCACTTTGTAATAGATTACATAATAAAACAACGAGAATATAATCGGGTGCAAATTACGCGAAAATAGTCAGCGTGCCGCGCGCAAAGAGGCGAAATTTGCGGAAACTCAAGCGAAGGGAAATAGCGCCTCAGAAATTCAATTTTGAATTTTCATCGATAGTCTAACACACGTTTTCATCCCATCTAAGAATGGAAATTTATGATGATTGTTTTGCCGTATGTAGTCAAAATGAGAATTGTCAGGTTTCTCCGTGCGACGGAGGTACAGGTGTAAATATGTGTAATATATCTTGCTTTGTCGCCCAAGACAACGCTAAACTCAGTAAACAATTGATGTATCGATTTTGAGGAAATTCTACATGGAAATTGACAACTTTTCATTATTCCGGTGATAAATTGTTGTCCCTTACTTTAGAAGCACGAATAACAAGTAGCATATGGTTGAAGCAGTTAAGACCAAACTGCACGTATTTTGCAATACATCGATCTTAAGAGTATAAAACTGTAAATGTACCTGTTGCACGTTTAATAGTTGAACTTGGCTTGCCTTTTCACCGCCAATCGTATCTTTATCACTCGGACTCATATTTGTAGCCACACAAACTGTAGTGAAACCTCAAAGTCTCACTC
>Ga0126336_10000150_pt1 | contig 20848 bp, 13 predicted proteins | sample SidCmetagenome_FD_92530 | JGI IMG/M metagenome (GOLD analysis project Ga0126336, IMG submission 92530) | Coral microbial communities from El Islote,Puerto Morelos, Mexico - Siderastrea C C metagenome | ecosystem: Host-associated > Invertebrates > Cnidaria > Coral | place: El Islote,Puerto... | reverse complement strand
TATATTTTGCCGTGCAGACAATACTTTGTTCTGGTCGATTGGTCACGTATCGATGTTGAAAAACTCACCTCACAGTAAACGAGTACACTAAAAAGAGATAACAAAACGATTCGAGAATAAATTATAAAATACAGGGGCACTTATAGGCGATCTAATAGACTTATTTCATTTACATGAAAGACGGAATTTGTGAGCCAAACCCGAAGGTTGCAGTTTCTTGCCGGCCACCCTCGAGCCTTTGGCGGCATCGCTCCACGGAAAAGTTCCAATCGCAACCAAAAATGGCTTCTACCACATCACAACGCGAAATATCATGTAGAATATGTTATATATTTCTTTGTACTTCACAGGTGAGCAAAATTGGCCGAACATTGCGCGATGGAACCAGATTACTTTGGATCTTTCAAACAGTCGCGATGGCTGGGTATTTTCGTACTGTCCATGAAATTCAATTACGACCGCGCTGCATTATGAAAGTGTCAATGGGTCTTTAATGGAACCATTGCTTACCTGCGCTATGTTTGCCTTCTGACTCCCATCTACGTTCAGCCTACTGCATCAAAGTGTTTTGAGCCTGACACTCCAAAGGTCGCTCCAGCTAAGGACTTTTTACCCACATTACTTGGACTTAATCTTCTTCGCTCTCAATTTGCAAAGCAACAACAGCAGGATTAGTGGGGTCGTCTTGTGTTTCAATTTCTGTCCTCAGGCAGCGACAAGTCAAAGTTCCCAGGCGTGCCACAGTTACACTTACAGTAGGCCCGACATTTTTGGAAACGTGCAGCTGTCATTGATGGTGTCCTTATGTACCATGACGAATTAATGGACAACCCAGATCACTACTGATTTGAAGTGCCGGATGATGTTCAGTTACGCAGACATCTGTTACAAGCTTATCATGACTCTCCTGTAGCCATGCACAGAGGTCGTGCAGCTACATATGAAGCCCTGGCACATCTTCTACTGGAGAAACATGTCAGAAACTAAATACGCAGATGTCCAGACTGCCTTCACTTTAAAACTCTTAATCAGCATCATAGTCCTATACAAGTCCGCCTTTATGAACATCCATTCCACACCATAGGCATAGACTATGTGGGCGAACTCCCAGTCTCGCCTGCCCTTACTCAACCTTTCTGCACGCTATAAACGTTCCTGACAGTGGGCCACCACGGTGGTTCATGCTTTGTACGACCATGTGTTCTTGGAATTAGGTTTTCCTGCCGTACTTTAAAGTGATCAAGGTGGTGAATGGACAAACGTACTTCTTCAGGAACTCACGAAGTTACTATCTATAGAACTTGTGTTTACCGCAAGCTACCGTTCTCATCTCAATGGTTCCACAGAGTGAGTGCACCGCTGGCTTAACTCTACATTAAGCATTTACTGTGCGAAGAATCACAGTTGTGGGAGGAATTCTTAGAAACTGCAACTTGCGCGCACAATACCTCTCTGATACAGATCACGTGACTCCATTCTTTCTGGTCTTTGAAAGACACCCTCCCTCTCCAGAAGTTCTCTCCTTTGACTTGCCTCCAGCACCTCTTCCCCAAGCTTCGTATGCCAAGGAGTAAATCAAAAGATCAATTGAAGCAAGGAAAAACTTTGATAGAATCAAAGCAGTTCTTAAACGAAGCCAAAGAGAGTACTATGACATGCATTCTCGAGATCTCCATGTGCCTGATGGAAAAAGAGTTTTTGTTAGACCCCCTCCACCAAGCCCAAATGTTAAAGGAGCTGCCACACGCTTTATTAGGAGATATGATGGACCTTTTATTGTCGTTGGCTACGTTCACGATGGTGAAGATTTGCTGCAGTTACAGCACGTTACAACTGGAAAAGAACTCAAGGCAGTTGACATTGAAAAGATTGTGGTTGTTCCTGATGGTGTTCCTCGTGCAGACATTCAACCTACCACTGAGTATGAACAAACTTTGTACACTGCAACACCTCATTAAAATAACGTACTGTAGTCACGCCTCATAGTACACTAGGTCCAGATTTAACTAAGGTCGCATTTGCATTTGGCCAGTATCTTAGCCCCTTGTCAAAACCTCAGTGTTATGCTTCAGAAGCTTGTAAAGCAGTTTACCATACCTTACCAGAAGCCAGAGACATCCTTAACCACCATGGTAAACTCAAAGGACTAGTTACCAAATACCCTTATTTATCATTGATTGTGGACCACATGGAGGCACTTACCTCCTTGTTTTGGATATGAAACCTTTTCGTTAACTTAACAAAGGTTGGACTCGTGAGCAAATTTACGCTTCTGTTCGTTTCTTGAAACTAGTGAAACTTTAAACCCAAGAAGGGATGGACTGTAGTGGGGCATTTAGGGACTTCATATATGAACGTTTGCATGCTTGTAACCCGTCTGAACTGGTTGAGAGAGAGAGAGAACACACGTGTAGTTTTGACGGAACCTGTGGATTAAAGATGTTGTTGTTTTATTCTCGTCTCAAGCAAAGAATCTACCCAACTACATTGAATTGGGGGGGGGGGGGAACAGGGGAATTATTCCCCCTTTTTCCCTGGGGGAGGCCCATTAATTTTTTTTTTTTTTTTTCGTTTCAAGAAAAAAAATTACCCCACTTCATTGAATTGGGGGGGGGGGGGAACAGAGGAATTATTCACCCATTTTCCCTAGGTGAAGACCAATTATCTATCTTATTTGTCTGCTACCAATTTTAGCAAGTAATCCGAATCTTCAAGACGTTAAAGCACGCTCCGCTCCTTCTTGGTCTAGTAAGTGAACCAAACAAATGCACCCATCGGCACCCACTGAGATTTGTGATTGGCAGGCTACTGTATAAGCTTGGTCCATGTTTAAGCCTATGTTCAACAGATTAACTTATAGACTACAGTTCAAAATGCCCATTCAGAGTTCAAAGTGCACCGTCACAGGTCACTGCGTTTCTTCCAGGAGACACAAATTGTAATTGAGTGCACCAGTATTAAGTTCCTGTTAGCTGTTCGGACCAAGTCACTGGGACCATGAAAAACCTTTATCACTCGACTTATAAACCAATGACCACGTGGAACACTATCAGGCTCTGCAAGGACTAGGTCATTGAGCTCAACCGGAAGATTCGCCTAGGACACCTGGCAAAAAGGCAAATTTAAAATGGCGGCCACTGCTGGAAACCACTAATGCATAAAGTTTGCTTGAGTCGAATTAGGAAAAGAAAATTGACCCATTGACGGCCGTGTCAGCCTAAACAGGCTGTGAGGGACCACAGTCTCTGTACAGTTTGTGACGTCATCACTTTTAGTGACAGAAGACTTACTGATGCAACAGTTTAAAATTCTAATAAATGGTGTCTAAACAGAAGTGATCAGGTTAATTCGACCAGAGTTACGAAAAGAAAAGCGAGAAAACTATCCTTGTGAAATTGAAGAAAATTTGGCCTTGGTCCTGGTTATTACGTCGTGATAAAAATCCCCCCTTTCTAGAAAGTTTAGGTGAAATCTTTTCTAAACCAAGGAAAGACTACCAAACGGCCAACAAACCTAAAAACAAAAACAAAAACAAGAACAAATTAAGAAGCAAAAACAACAGGGCTGAGCACTAAAACCCAGGAAGACGACCTGGTACGGCATTTACCGTGTTAAAAAAATTTGAATTGCGCACATGCCCGAAATCAAATTCAGAAAACGTCCTTGGAAATGGAAATGTTTAGTTTTCACGTTGCAAAAAAAAGTTGTAGACGTTTAGACTGGGATTTAAGTAGACAGGAGTCAAATTACAGCATTCCTAGCTTGACATGCAAAAGGCTGGCCGTGAATGGGTGAAGGATATCACACCAGTATTTTTGCACATCTATCCTTCTCTCCTGCGAAGCAAATTATACTTCCAGAAAACACAAACTAGATGCCAATGGTATTTATAGAAATTAATTTGAACAATTTAGCAATTTACCCATTTCTCCTTTGAATAAGAGTACTTCAGGGAAAAACGTTCTGCAGCAAATTGTTTTAATTCTATGAACTCCACAAACACTGATTCACTGAGCCTTGTCCCGAGAAAATGCTGAAACACAACTCACTTCAAAACAAAGACCCTAGCAATCCCTTAGCAACGGCTCTAGATTTGTGGTTAACATCGCAGGCGGTGAATCGCAGATCAACACTCAGGTCAGGATGGTATGAATACTACATTACATCCTGTAACATAAAAGAGGTACCCAGGAAAAGGCGGTATGTGCTAATGGTCAACTGCTTGAGGTGTGTGAGTATAGGATACATCTAGGCAGAATTGATGCTGTGCATTGTTTTAGCAGCTGGTGATTGTCTGGTTAGGGCACATTTTTCCGCCAACCGAGTTCTGCAGTAAGAGGGAAAAAGCCAGCAGACTACCTGCACCGGCAGATAACTCGCACCTTAAAAAACAAAGTATAGCTAAAAGGTCAAGAACCACAAATTTGAAGCAGTAAGCTTTTCTGGCATGGAGAGATGGAGTTACACGGGAATGGTCCGACTGAGTGACGTCTCACAGAAAGACACATACCCCTTGCCTTAAGTGGACTCACAGTCCTTCTAAACAACTGATGTCGCAGGTGGCTATTGGCACATGGAAGTTGACCCTCATGATAGAGAGAAGACAGCCTTTGTTCCCCCTCAAGGCATGGTCAAGTATCGCTTGATGAGTTTTGGGTGGACAGGGGCCCTGTGGACACGGTATGGCATCCACCTTCGCTAAAAATTGACAAAGTTAATATCTTGCGTATGATTCTAGGAAGATTCTTATCACATTTATATGGTATTTGTTTTGTAGTTATGTCTACCCTTATAATTAAGTCATAAAAAGATGACAAGTTATTGATAATTCCTGCATAAAAAAAGAATCACAACATAGCCCTGTAAAGACAAGGGATCCTTGAGTAAGCGAAAATGGTTTCAGCCCAGCTGCAGTATGCAAATAACATTATTACACATAACCTCATGAAAAGTACCGAAAAATTAAAGAATGTATCTTACAGACAGTTTCTTCAAACTAAGGCCATCTGACTCATCTTCAAAGTCCCAGTAGTCTAAATTTTCATCACCACTGTGTTTTTGATGCAATGGAGTAATACTCTTCCGTAGAGACTGAGATAAAGATAACAAAGAATTTGATTGGTTACATCTCAGGTAGACAATGCTCATAATGATGAAAATACATATCACTAGAACAAATTAGCATAATATAAAAGTTAGCTTAGGAATACAACAAATACTGTTGTCAGTGGAAATTAATGGATGACTTGCAATGCTACTAACCATAGTTCTAGTTGTGAAAACACTTCTGGCAAGTTGTTAGGCTAGTTAGTTGTATCGCGGCCATCCCTTCTCCCCTGGCGCAAATCATATGACTACTCGACCATCTGCTTTTGCCATTTTGTTCGAGTGATTGTCAATTTTTGCTATTTCTTGGCTTGTTTGCTAGCCCAGTGATTGTATTTTGTATTTCAGCTGTACCGACCTAATAAAATGTCGAACGATCGCAACAACGTGTGAGAGCACAAATGCCAATTTTGTGCCAGTATCAATGTCTTCACATAACTTGCGTCATAAATTATAATACATCCAAATAAAACTAGAGACATTTATTCGTGAGACAACCCTTAAAATGTTTGGTTTAAGACACAACAGGAAGGATGAAATAAATATGAAAGGCTCAGTGAAAAACGGGTGTAAGTCACAATTTGACCATGAAATCTAAATTATCCAATTTAGCTCATCTTTGGCCTACACGCTGGTTGGTTGCTATGCCATATATGCCTTGTTATGTAATGCTCCAGAGAGCCACTATGTTGTTACTCATAGAGAGTTCAAAAGCATTACATGGAGTCAGAAGTGAAACATGCGACTAAAATATCTGAAGACTCCCAAAAAAGGAAACTGTTAGTCATTTGTTAATGATTTACCAATGAGTAATATGAGAGCAAAGGGCAATGAGCGATTTAATTTGCCTGAAGATCAACAACATAATTTAGATTAACCCATTGACGTCTGTGCTGCCCTTAATTTTGTGCCTGTTCGCTTTTGGCCCTAGCCTCCCCTAGACCGGCTTTTTTGGTCCCCTTTTGTCCTAGTTGTTGGGAACGTTCAACCAATCAGAATCCACCTACTGCGCATACATGTGAAAGCTTGATGGGGGTCCTAGAGCAATCTCGTCCCCAGAGCCTGCGCGTACTTACGGTCAGCGGGATTGAAATGCCATGGGCTCTGGGATAATCAAAAACCGGATGGCACTTTTGTGGCTTCTGGTTTTTTAAAGCGCATGTGCGGCAGTTTTAAACTGAGCATGCGTAAAAAGGCGCGAAATCTCCTTTGTTTTGGCGCCTTCGTCATTCACACGAGACGCATGAACATGAAAATGTTCCTCGCTCGCAGTCTCGCGAAAATGACCGCACTGGCTTCTAAGGATTTGTTTCACTTCGCGTTAGAAAATTCAGTTGAGAAAGGACACCGTACCTTGAGTAAAAAGAACACCAACACAATGCGCGGAAGACTGTCGTTATTGAGGGAAAAAACCATTTGTATACTGCCAGCCGAATATGGAACGTCACTCAGTCTCAGTGACTAGCTACCTCCATACGTTTGTGAATGTGTGTGTGTGCTTCTAGAGACAATAGTGAAGAAAAAAAAAAGAATTTTATTATAGTTGTATCACGGCTCTATTTTAAAGCTCTTTGATGGGAGAACAAATACCAAACGTGGACGTTTTCGAGGGTACTGAAAACGTAGCCATTGTGTGGAGAGTTTGAAGCGCCACCTCAAATTTTATTTCACATTTTAATTACGGCCCTTTACAAAATCCACAGATTTTCAAGAACATCTTGAAAGAAAGCGATAGTGAAGGAAGAGGTTCATTTAGTAGTCGACTAGTGTGTAGAACCTTTTTGTGTTCTAAGCTTACTAATTTGGAAACAGTCTAATTGAGCAAGAAATCAAATTAACCTTGCTTTTGGCGCGCAGATATATTGCAAATAAAGTGAATAAAAATTAGATACTTTATAGAGTGCAAGCTTATTTATTAAAGCAAATCAACTGCACTGTTGTTAACGGTCTTGGACAAAGCTAGAAGAGAAGTAGTAGAGAGGTCATTTATTTATGAAACGTAACTGGGCTGGTGTTGTGTTGTGGCCTTCTACTGTGCTGGTGTTGTGTTTTACGTCGATAAATATTTTACAACCGGCGGTAGGTTTTGTACCGAAAGCTTTCGTTTAACGAAATACCACTAAAAACATTACATAGAGTTAACACAATAAAATGGCCTAGATACATTTAATAACGAGTACGGGACAGGCCTGTAAATTATTCAACTCACATAATCAAGGCAAAACTGAACAGCCACTACAGCCAGAAACATTGAATGTCTACCACAAGGATTTCTTACAACGACAGAAAACAAATTACTACTAAAGAAAGACCTATTACCTACACTCAAAGAGGTTTATCAGTCCTTCCAGCTGCAAACATTCAAAGTTTACAAACGGCGACTCAAGCCACGAGTTCTTGCAAAAATACAAAGGATCGCTGCTCTCGTTGTTTTGGTCATTCCGTCCGGCCGCTGCACCAGTTTTTGTGCCACACAATTAAAGCCAATCCACGTAGAATATGCTGGCTATTTCTCTTGCTTCACCATTCAGTTTTCAGCTACAGTAAGACTATCTGCTCCAGTTCCACATAGTAAGCTTAAAGTCAGTCTTTTGTTCAATCAAACTCGCCCATGGTGCCTCCGTGGAGTGAACGGATGTTACATACAGAGTCGCTTGTTTTAACTTCTACGACTGCCCTGGAAAGACTGCCAGCTTCCATCCGCTTTCAGACAATGTTGAGAACAATTTTGTAGCCGCCATTGACCATGTACCATACTTTAGAGTCGGAAATTAGAGAAATTAATCCAAAAATTGTGCTCCTTTGACCGTCGCGTCGTTTATCTTGCAGCAGATATTCATTCAGCTTTGTCAAGAACCGCTGCAACATATCACAAGGTTTTGGCGCCTTTTTCGTTTTAATCATGTGATCGACACCTGTTACCTTTTTGCGTTTTCTCTAACATGAATTTGAATTTGACTGTATTTCGATTTTGTTAGTTTACATCGCCCATTTTCAGATTTCTTTCCCATTGTCCGTCTCTGACGCGATCGAAAACGTCCAGCAAAAATATCCTAAGCATTTTCATTTCCTGTTTTGAAACTTCTTTCTCGCAGACTTCCGGTCAAATGTAGTAGCCAATCAGATTTCGATTCACCAGCATTTTGACATTGATTATCCCACAGGTCTTGCATCCTTGGTGCTGACCAAAAGGAATGCGGCCTCTGGGAACGAGATTGGTCCTAGAGTGGAAGACTTCTTGTCACTCTGCAAGAAGATCACATTTCATTCAAAATGGCTGCCGTGCAGTGGATTTCCAGCTGATTTGCACAATGAATTGATGCGTGATGCCCTCGTGTTTGGAGTTGATTCAGAAATGCATAGCTGAAAGAAACACAATAACTTTCCAAAAGTCCCCAGAAATTGCAGGTACGGAAGAAGCCACCAAGCTGCGATCAGAAGCCATGAAAAACCCTACCCGAAAAGCCGAAAAGAACTCAGTAAAGGCAAAAACAAGCCCAACAACAAACCGCTTAGAGGACAAAAGAGCCACAAAGGAAATATGACTACAAACAGTGCGATAGACCAAAATGTGAATGTGGTTTTCCGCTCTTAATTCAAAATGCTATGGATGTCACAAAATTGGCCTTTACCAACAAAATATGTTTCAGGACAAAACCCTCTGCTGTAGATACACTCCAAGGCGAATGCAGCAAACCACTGGAATCAGACCCTAATGAGGGAGTTTTCCTAGGAACTCTGTCTGCTGAGCATTGTCCAGACTGAAAGAACTGTGCAGTGAGATTGGTAATATTTAGTCACATGAGTATGGTACAAAAGCCATAGCTGAAATGCAGCTAACCTCAAAACCAATACTACAGGCATAACACACCCATAAAGTGCAAGATTGATCCCGGGGCAGAGATGAATGTAATCTGTAATCTGTTTCACTATGAGAAAGCAGTACCTTAACCTAGCAACGACATCTTGGCCCACCACAGTGAAAAATCCAAGATTATGGAAAATACCCTTGGATCTTGCTAGTTGTGTACACACCACAAAGGTGATGTGATGGCAGTACCATTTGAAGTTGCCAGTCCGGTAATGCTGGGATGTAAAACTTGCAGCGACCTTACACAGGGATGTCTTTGATACGACAAAGCCATCACCAGATGTCCAACAGAGTGGCAAACCTTACACCCCACTCACTAAAGATGCACTCCTCGGCAACTGCCAAGACCGCTTTGAAGGATCACAAAGCAACTTAAGATTACGTGGGAATTTCCATAACAATTCCCTGTGTTCCAGAGGATTTTCTTGCACGCTATTATGGACAAATCGGTCGAAGATGGATTAAAGAGTATATGAAACACAATGACGGTGCGAAACAAATCCTCAGGAAAACAGGGAACAGCTGCAGAAATTCCCACTTAATCTTAAGTAGCTTTATGCAACCGGGCCCAGGTGACCGGCCACGCAAACGAGCAGTCTCTTAACGACTACGATGAAGGAAGTGAAAAGGGGCAACGGCAGTTATTGCACATTATCAGCTGAACTCCACAGACAGCAACGTCTAACAGTTTCCCAGGTCTTCCAATGTGGTCTTTTCCTACAACCAGTACGGAACAGGTACAGAAGCAAGCAAGCAGCCATCCTTTACCGAAAACAACTTTCACAACTGTCAAGTCACATTTAACGTCATTCAAGGACAATGCAGTTCACCGAAGTCCTCTCATGAGAATGACACTCATTAACTGCCGATTTGTGATAACCATTACGGAACAAATGTGAACTTTTTAATACCGCTTAAGTGATTTCATAGAAAGATAAACTTAAGCAGTTCAAAACGTTTTCTGAACCTCAACGTCAAAAATTTCACGCTTGGCTTACCTGTCACAAGATTGTAATTCATTGGTTCAAATAAAACGTGAGCAGTTTTGCAGCCATTAAAGAGTTGCCTGTGCACAGTAGCGTGACGGTTGCATTAACATTTTCAAATTTTGAGATTATAAACAATAAATTGTATGAACTGCTCATGCATTTCGTGATTTATGGCCACTCGTGATGTTTATCAGTTTCTCAAATTGCACTCGCCTACGGCTTTCAAAACATCACTCGTGCCCAACAATCATGACATGCACTCGCATTCGTACGATTTTCGTCCTGGAAATCTGCATTTGAGGTATATTATGGTTGTAAGCTCAACCATGCTGATCGGCTTTCAGAGCTCCCTGTTGCTCAGGAGTGGAAACAAATTGAAGAGGCGTACGAGAGAATAGTATTGCTAAAACCTAGCGACTACACACACCGCACAAAGATCTTAAAAGAGTACGCAATACTGTGGCTTTTGCCAATACACAATGGGTAAACGGAATGATCAGGAAAAGATTAAGGAACAATCCCCCATTTGTGTATAAAGTGGGCAAAAATGTTCTTATTTGATACTTCCCAGCAAAGAAGATTTCTAGGAAGAGAAGCATGTTGAATGCCCAAGTCATTAAGAGAAATGCAAGTTAAGTATCCAGCTGGGTCATCAAACGTACTACAGGAGTGGATTCTGGATAATGACATCACCTGCAAACACTAGATGAAAAGAAAAGAAAGAGGAAACTGGCTCTCAACCGAAATAAGAGGGGCCATCGCCAGAAATAATTAATTTCCATTAAGAATGATAGACACTTATTTTCAAGTCGAATCTCGAACCAAGATGTAGCTATCAGTAATGATTCACCCAAGGATAGTGGGCAATGGGCAATATTAAGAACTGGCATAATTACAAAAAGTTATTACATTTTTACAGTTTGCATGATTGTTGGCTTTTCGAAGTTCCCAGTTTGAAGATTTGGATCTTTTCATCCCAAAACATAACACAACTTCATGGTCACAGAGTGTCATGTTACTGTGATTTATCAAAGCTTAACCACCTGGTTTTGCAAGCCCTTTTCAGCTCTTTCGCCAACACCCTTAACTGCCTTTCGGGGTGCTATAGTGCCTACGTTCACCAACAGTGCCATTAGAGATTCAGAGATTCAGCCCTAATGCTTTGATCGGTAGAAGAAGAAATTTTGATCCAGGTTGAAAAATAGAGGGTTTTTTGCCTTCGGTTCACAGTACTGCAGCCCCTCACGAAGGGAAAAACACAAAGGTTCCTGGTCTAAGTACCTTGACACCTTTTAAACCTCATACTCACTCTTCAGAGTGAAGGAAAACAGCACAGAGCCGACGCTGCTCACACCAATAACATGGTAATTCGAAGAATTCCACTCTGTCAAATCTCGAAGAAAACCTCTTCAACATGACAGATAACAATACTAGTCTCCTAAGTAAGATAACGCCGACACAGTGAAATGCTAAACGACAGATAAATGAAGAGAATTCTTTCGAGGCAACCATTGGGGATGTCCCAGTCACGCTTGAAGCTCATGGCCGCATTTCCCCCTCAGCGAAAAGAAAGAGGGGGAAAGACAAGGCAGCCATCACAGAAAGGAGACTAAAAGAGGTCTCAAATCATCCTGGAAAGACCACAAACAAGACAACAAATACAGCAGGCGATGAGAACGCCAGCAAAATGAAGTCGCGGCTACACCAGCGATTTTTTGCTTCCGATAGTGATGCAATTTTTTTGCGAAAACTGCAAGTGTAGCCACCCTCTGACACATTCCCGTCCCCAGAGCTGCAATCCTTTGGCCAGCGCCACGGATCGAGACCTCTGGCAGGGGCCAGGGTCACGCGCAGGCGCAATAGCTGCCCATTTTTGTCACCGATGGTAACCGTTATTGCTTCAAATTTCTGAGGCTGCGCACAAAAGCCGTAAGTCCATGGCCACAAGGGATCCTTGTGGCGCAGACCACAAGGATCACGGCCCCTGGGGACGAGAATGTCCTCTGACAAAGACCATGATTTTGTCGCAAAAAATTCAACTGATTGAATTTCTCACAAGTTTTTTCTGCATTTTTTTCATCTGTCGCACCACCTGTGCGAGGGTGGCTACACATGCGATTTTCACCTTGCGCTGGTGACGCGACAATTTCCAAAAAATCGCATCACCATCGCAAGCAAAAAATTGCTTGTGTAGCCGTGGCTTGAAGAAAACTGTTCACAGTGAAAAAGGCAGGAAAACCACTCCAGCGTCAACATCGTCTGCGGCAGGGACTACAAACATGAATCAGTTGTCGGATATGTTGCATCCATTGCTATCTACTGCATTCACTGACTTAGCGGAGTCCATGAGGGCACGTTTTGCCAACCTAGGAGAGCTGACACAAGACATAAGAATCCCTGCAGACAGTGAAATCAGCTCTGAGTCCAGGAACTCAGGGAATGAAGGCTCTGATAAAGACGAGACAAACCAGCTGTCAGCGAAGCAACCGAAAACAGCCGATTATAGCCAGTCCGGATATAATCGAGAAGTTAACTAAAGACCTTGCCCTCGATGAAGAGAAAGGACCACTGCCCAACTTCCAGGGCTTGTGAATAAGCTTCTTTGTGAGGCAAAACCAAACAAAGCGAAACTAAACGAGCTCAAAAAGCAGTACATACCTCCCAATAATTGTGAGGGCCTAACTGAGACGAGAGTCAATGCAAATGTCTGGAATAATCTGGGAGAAACTGCAAGATCAAATGATCTAAAGCTCCAAAAGGACCAAAAGATATTGTGAAAGGAATGACCGCTGTCGTTATGGTCATTGATGCACTCAATCCAAGATGAGTCGAAATCCAGCAATGAGGATAATATCAGCAAACTAATGGATGCTGTTATTTTTCTTAGCTAATGCTAATACTGAAGTGAACCTGCGTCGGAAAGAAGGGCTCAAACCTGAACTACATTCAAGTTATCAGCATTTGTGCAATCCTTCTAACCCTTTAACTTCCCAATTATCTTTCTAAAGCTGTCAAAGACATCGTGGAAGCTAATAAGATGAGCTCCAAGATACACGGTAAGAGCTAGGAGACTAGTGGACAGAAGGGACAAAAGGCAGAAACCAAAATCTTTTTCTCGAACAGCCAAACACCTTACAGATCAAATTTCTCTTCTGCGTCCAGGTCAAAAAAACTACCAGCGCCCCCCCACCTCTCGAACAGGAGGGAGGGGGCCAAGAAGAAGCTGCCACATGAGAAAAACCAGTGAAGGAGTTATTACCTAAACACCCACCTGAAAAGTTCAGGTGAGTTCAATTACATCTAAAGCTTAGTGTCATAGCGAGCACAACATATCTCTGCTTGGCAAGAGATTACTGCAGAGAAGCAAATACTTGAGATGGTAGAGGGCTGCCCTACTGAATTTAAGAAGTTGCCGAATCAACTTTCCCCTGCTCACTCAATTTCACATAACCTTGCTGAACGAGAAATTATAAGCAAAGATCTTGACAAGCTAAAGAGGTTATTGAAGAGGCCACCCATCAAGAGGGTGAATTCTTACAGATAACACTTGCAGAATGATTTTAAACCTTACAGATTTTAATAACAACATGGAAATAAACATTTCAAGATGGATACCTTTTTATCTGCAGTAAATCTAGTCAAGAAAAATTGCTACAGGGCACCTGTTGATTTACCTGATGCTTACTGTACAATCCCATTAAGTACAAAATACAGAAGCTTTTAAGGTTCGAGTGGCAAGGGAAACCTTACCGATACACTTGCTTGCCTAATGGGCTGTCAACTGCCCCTCGGTACTCTATGAAGATTCTTAAACCAGTATACAGCTCCCTTCATAGTAAAGGTTATCTTAACGTTAGCTATATCGATGACTCATATCTCCAAGGAGATACTTAAGATGACTGCAAACAGAATGTTAAGGGTAGTCTGAGTTTATTTGAGAAACTGGGTTTTCTGCCCCATCCTGGGAAATCAGTCTTTTTGAGCCCACTCAGATAATCACATTCCTCGGTTTTGTAATTAACTCAGTCTCCATGACAATATCTCTTACTCCTGAAAAGGCACTTAAAGTCTGTATAGCATGTAAGAGGTTGTAAGCTTAGTCAGAATGCTCAATATAAGAGGTATCAGAAGTAGTAGGTTTACTGGTGCCCAGTCTAACAGCTGTTCAGTATGGGCAGTTACACTAAGGCATCTTGAAATAGACAAGAACATTGCCCTGAGACTTGCTAAGGGAAGTTATCATGATACAATGTGGTTATACCCAGGTTCAAAAGGGGATCTGGCTTGGTGGGTAGACAATGTCTTGCAGGCAAAAAATCAGATTTCTCATGGCAGAACAGATATTGAGATTACATGTGATGCTTCCAAAAAAGGCTGGGGAGCAGTATGCAAAAACATCGCTACCAAGGGCTTTGCACTACTAGAGAGCAGTCGAAACACATTAATGAGTTGGAACCTCTTGCAGTTAAGTTTGACCTGAAAGTCTTTGAATCTCAGCTGCCAGGAAAGCAGGTAAAAGTCCTTTCTGATAATACTACAGCTGTCTGTCATATAAACTCCAAAGGAGGGGCAAAGCCTCCTACATGTAATGACATCACCTGTGAAACTTGGTTTTGGTGTATAAAGAACAATACTCGGGTTACAGCCTCTCACATCCCTGGTGTCCAGAATACGGATGCAGTCAGGGTGAGTAGACCTTTCAATGAATGGACAGAATGGCAGCTGAACCCAGATGTGTTCAATGAAATCCGAGACTCATGGATCGCCCCCGAAATTGATCTGTTTGTGACACGAGCGAAGAAACAGTTAGCTATGTTTGCTTCATGGAAGCCAGACCCAGAAGTTACTTATATTGATGCCTTTCAATCGACTGGAGTACATACAAGTTTTAGTTCTAATTTCTACCGCTCTCTCTTATTTCCAGATGCTTACGGAGAGTGGGAAATGGAGCAGGCAGAAGGAATTGATTGCACCAGTAATATGGCCAATACAAGTTTGGTGACTCCAGATGTTGAGACTTTTGACAAGGCACCCAGTTGCTCTTCCACAGCCGAAAAACCAGTTGAAGGTACCCAACGCGAACAAAGTACACCCTCTTCACGCAAAAATGGTTCTGATGGCTTGCTACATATCAGGAGATCATACGAGGCAAGGGGAATTTTGGAATCAGCTTGCAACCTCCTCATGTATGGCCTCACGGAGACCTTGGACCCAGAAACAATATGAAGTTTATATCCAGAAACGGTCGAACTTTTGTGCTCAAAGGAAAATTAACTGTAGACCAGGCCTTGGATTTCTTCACACCTCTTTATGAACAGGGACTCACTTACAGTGCAATTAACACAGCACGGAGTGCCTTATCTTCCTATATTGTATTAGAAGATGGTACAAGTCTGGGGCAGCACCAATTAGTGTCACGTCAACTAAAAGGAATTTTTTCAGAGGAATCCTCCCTCGCCCAGGTATTCAGAGACAAGGGATGTCAGTGTTGTTTTACATTACTTTTGGGGTTCGTCGACTGTTAAACTGAAACTTAAGGAACTGAGACTTAAATTAGTTACTTAAATACTGTTAGTTTCCGGTCAAAGAGAACAAACTGTCCACTTGCTAGATTTATCAAACATGCTGGGGTCGCCTGACATTTACACGTTCCTGTTTACTAAGCTGTTAAAGCAAACCTGACCTGGTTTTTCCAACCCCACAGTAACTTTAACTGCTTTCAGAGATAAGAGATTGTGCATAGTTACCACTCTTAGACAGTACATAAAAAGAACGCAACCTCACAAAGCAGTTAGCAGAGATACAATAAGAAGGTGGGTAAAAAATTGTCTTGTCGTCTCCTTGCATTGACACAAAGAGGTTCAAGCCTCACAGTACTAAAGCTGCTGCAGTATTGACAGCCAGCATTGCTTTAGTATCCCTGGATGAGATACGTAGTACTGCGGGCTGGTCTTCAGAATCCTCTTTTGCCAAGTTTTATAAAAAGCCTGTACTTAGAGAGTCACAATTTGCATCCAGTGTACTTGAAACAGCTGACAATTAAGCAGATAGTTTAATGTATTAGACTTCTGTATTGATTAAGGTGGCCGAACACAGTTTTCTTCTACCTAAGCGCTACCACTGGCAGTCGGGCGGCCAAAATTGGCAAGTTGCAAGTTGAACTAGATTCTATTATAAGTTGAAAAAGATTATATTTTGATACATTTTATTGGACTAAGTATCGTTGCCATGGCAACACAGCTTTTAATAAACCAGCATTAAATAGTGGATTTGACTTATTGTCAGAAAATCCAGTCGTTAGATTTTTTCCATCATTTGTCTCTAGAAAACTCAGAAAAATACTGGCCTTTTGACACTGGTCTCATGAAGATTTGACAGAGAGATCTGTAATTTTGTGTTCTGCATTTTAAGGTTTTCTGAACATTTCCTCTGTCAGATTTCAATTTTTGTTTGCAGGCGAGTTATGCATGTTCTGACCTATTTTTCTACCAAATTTCATGAAATTCTAACAACCGATTCCGTAGAAATCAGTGCGTTTCCACCAAACCATGCAGTCACAATTTTCTGGTTACATGTAACAACACATGCGTTGCATTTGACAGGGTTCTCATCTTTCTCGATCCACTCAAACAACCCCAGAAAGGCATGGTATTTTCCAATAGTATTACCTTTAAAACACTGGAAAACAAACGTTTTTCACACATAACAAACTGCTTGATTGTTACGACGGAAAACACACTTCGACGGAAAGCACAATCTTCACTGAACAAAATGAAATGATCGATGTACAGGGGTCTGTTTGTTTTTCTTAAAGCTTTGTGCGCGTGCTAATTCACGTCAGCAGGACAAATCATAGCGTGTGCGCAAACTGTGTTCGGACACCTTAAAGTATGGTTAAGTTGATACAAATGTCCCTGGATTTCTTTCTTGACTTACTGCGCATGGTTTGCTTTGAAATCTCATGGGATCTTTCTTGCATGGTAACGAGGTAGAATTGAAAAATTAAACGAGACTTACCTGCCAGTTGTCAGGGGATCACATGCCCTACCCACCCACCCTTGTTGGACTACACTATCTACACCATGTCACTAAGTCTTCTAATACTAATCATGCGCATCCGCAGGTAATCTCATGTGATCCCCTGGCATTAAGTAACTCGGTAGAATCTCAATCAAACCCAAACTTGTTTAATCTTTCAATTATGCTGATGATATTGCTAATCTGTTGCACACGCACTGACACATCCAGGAGAAAACCAACAGGCTCCACCTCTTTCTGCAGCAAGTTGAGCTATCTGTCAGCTGCAGCAAGTCTAAAGTTATACCAGTGAACTATGCGTGGGCTGAAGTTGTTAAAATTGAAGGGCTGAACCTAGAGTTCACAAACTATCTTGGAAGCATTGCCTGTCATGATGGAGGCACAAACAAGGATATCGGGAACAGGCTCAGCAAAGCAAGAGCCATGTTTGCAAGACTAATGCAGGCTTCAAAGTCAGGCCAATTCAGTACAGAAACCAAACTTAACATCTATAGGATCTCTGTGCTATCGACACTACTCTATGATTCCGAGTGTTGGAAAATGGTCAAGAAGGACCTTGACAAGTTATCCAGCTTCCACAAATCTTCCTTGTGCAAAATTCTCTACATACTCTGGCCCAAATAAAGACCTTCTGGAGTTGACAAATCAAGTTGATATGAGTGTGATACTCATGGAGCGGGGTTGGAGATGGATTGGACATATACTAAGGAAAGATGCAACACCCACTACCAAAATTAAAGTACACTGGACTCCAGAGTGAAAGAGTAAGAAGGGGTGTCCTAAAACAACTTGGCGCAGGTCAGTTAAAGGAGAGCTTCAGCAGTACAACCTAAGCTGGAGCTTAGTTGAGAAGACGACCAAAGACCGAGGGAAGCAAAGAACCTTTGTCGCTGCCCTTTAGGTCTGACTGCCTGGCCATTCACATGGGGGAGTTCTCAAAATGCTGCCAAGCTTGTCTCAGTATGTCGGTGTTTGGAGAAATATAATTTATGGTTTATCCTTACACAGGGATCTATTGTCTACTTTAACTCGTAAGCTGAAATTTGTAAAATTTTTTTGTATTATGGTTTCATTTACTTTGTTTCAATTACAAAAGAAGTTAAGGTGGCTCCCTATAGTTTTTAATAAGTGTGCCTCTCTATGGACAATGAGTTACCTTTATGACCCTAGATATTTACCCTTTTGCGTTACGTTCAAGAGCTTTTAAAGAAAGGAAAGTAACAACATGACAGTTTCTTTGCCGTTGTTACCACCATGAAAAGGCTGTTGCCATGGCAACAAAGGTTCCTAAAAATGACTGAATAAAAGCAATTTTTTACCTTTCTGAAATTATTTCTCGAGTTATCTTCAGTGAATTTTCTTAATTCCTGGTAGCTGAGTGAGAATCGTGAAAACGAATATTCTTAATGGAAAAAAACATGGGGTTGTTCGGACAGGTGAGAAGTTATGTTCGTATTTTATGTATTAAAGAATAAAACTGAGTTGACACGTAGGAAATTTTTGAAAAAATAATATGTCTAAGAAGGGTTTTGGCTCTCAAAGTGTGCCAATTTGTAGAAAATTTCACGGACGGAAACCCGAGAAAAAGTACAGTTTATTTTGGCCTTTGCATGTTGATGATCTCATAAAATCTCGAGTTAACCACGCGCGCATGCGTACTGCTGAGAAAAGCATGAGGTGTTTTTATTTCGTTTGAACGTTGGTTCAACTGGTGTAGACTGAATGGTATGGTGAAAAACAAGTAGGTTATTGTGACATATTTCAGAGTTGAGTATGGAAACAGTAGTCCTTACCTACAAGTGAATATTATATTATTGTTTAAGAGCGACTTTCCACAAATATCAACCTAACAATGGCACAAGTCGCAAATCGATTTTGCTCATATTTTAGCCCTCGTGAGAAACTAAACGGGCTATAGTTAGTTTTTCCAAATACGGTTTCCTTTGTGAAAATTCGAGAAAAACCGTTTTGCCGGGGTCGAGCTCAAAATCCGCTTCCGGCGAGACGCAATTTTACCAAAATTTGATCGGTTTGCATATCAAACCAGAACAAGATACGAAACTTCAAATAACATGAGTTGTTTTCCCAAGTCTTCTTCTACTGATTACCAAAGAAATTTGCAAAATCTAAGTTACTTTTATGCCCGAAACAGATTTACAAAAACACGCTTTAACTGAGAGTTTTTGCAACCAAATTTTAGCTCTAAAATATAGCAAATTTTGACTAGGGCGATAACTTAGAATTTCATAAAATGACTTTATGACTGGCTTATTTATATACTGCTTTATTAGAATATGGAAAGAAATCCTTGGGTAAATCGATTTAAAGTGACCCGCAGGGCCTCGAGTTCAACCCCTATTTTGTCGAAGATATGGCTTTCGCATTGGTAACAATGGCATGACACCGCTAGTCACCGAGACCTACGAGAGCCAAAAGAAACAGCAGAAAAACAATTTAGAGACAGAAATATGAAAATGTGTAGGTAGAATTTCGGTAGAGAGGCACTTCTTAGCTTTTGGCTTTTTTCCTCGTTTCTCTTTCTCAGATTTCCGGTACTTGTTAAGTATATGTTTGTTTGGCGATGGCGAGGTTGAAAAATTATAATCGGGATCGTTGTTGACCTGTGCTAAAAAGGAACTGCATGCCTCTCTCAGTCAAAAGCGAACTTTCGGAAATCAATACAATTTGCCAGAAGAAAATATGTTTGTTTTAAATTATTTGTTTGCTAGACAACGCAGAAACTATAAAGAAGAGTTGCATGACCTATAGTATTGTGAGCCGGTCACCGGAAGTGTCACTGGAGAATGTCTCGAACACCTGCAGTTTACTTTCTTCATATTAACAGAATGTTTTTAGACTAGGCTACCTCATTGTGATAGACAGGGCAAATTGCAGCTTAACACAATATCGGGGGTAGAATAAACATGACTATAGTGTTTGATTAACTACTATCAATTTTAACTAATTTCAAATCGTTTTTGTAATGCATTCAGACTTCGCTTTTTACCTCCTAAGGAATGCTTTAGTCAGTCTAATGCTTCATGTCCTCAGCTCCCGTTTAATCATTTAAACCTTACAATTTACATGGTCACTGACACCTGACCAAAAAAAAAACACTGGCCACTCCTCAATGTCTTAGCAATAAAAGTCAAGAAGAAGCAATCCTGGCACATTTTCCTGTGCATTTCAAAAGCTTGTGTAACACAAAGTTAACACATTTGTTTACAATGGGACTGGCGCTAGTAATGTGTGCACTAAATGGCAATTTGGCCAGCGTGGCCAGCGCCTTTTTTTTGGTCAGGTGTCAGCGACCATGTAAATTGTAACGTGTAAATGATTAAACGGGAACTTAATCTACGAAGAGCCCTATATGACATTAGTTTAAACGGACATGAAGCATTATTCAGACTGAGAAAACATTACTTTCAGAGGTAAAAAGCGAAGGCTGTGGGAACGCATTAAAAAGCGTTTTGAAATAAGTTAAAATTGATATTAGTTTATCAAGCACTGTAGTCATGTTTATTCTACCCCTGATATTGTGTTAAGCTGCTAATTTTCCCTGTCTATCACGATGAGATATCCTAGTCTAAAACTCCCTGTTATTATTATTATTATTATTATTATTATTATTATTATTATTATTATTATTTACCGGTAACACTTACCCTTCGAGGCCGAAGATTGATGGCGTGGGGTCAGCTAAATATTACGAAAAAAAAACAAAGTACATATCTAGTTTACAGGACTGTGATTGAATGAGGAAACAGACTGTTTAAATTTAGTTAAATTAGTGTTCTCAAAGAAAGACTGAGGCAGACTGTTCCACTGAGTGATTGTTCTAGGG
>Ga0126336_10000149_pt1 | contig 20909 bp, 12 predicted proteins | sample SidCmetagenome_FD_92530 | JGI IMG/M metagenome (GOLD analysis project Ga0126336, IMG submission 92530) | Coral microbial communities from El Islote,Puerto Morelos, Mexico - Siderastrea C C metagenome | ecosystem: Host-associated > Invertebrates > Cnidaria > Coral | place: El Islote,Puerto... | reverse complement strand
TTGGCCAATCAGATCATTCAGATTTAATTTGATTAGAGCAATTAGCGCCTGAAAAATAACTGCCGCTATTGCAGTGGCCTATTGTTCTTTTGCCTAGTTTTTACGCGGACCATTACTTAAAATAAGAGATTATATTCGGGGAGGGGCGCGGTGTGTGCTTATTATCAGAGGGCCTTTTGCAAATGAGATTTTGGTTTGTTTTTTTTTTTTTACTTGGGGGGGGGGCTTTTTTTGCGGGGCTTATTATCAGTATTTTAATTTTTTCTTTTGATTTTACATATTTCCTTCCTTTTATCGAAGCTTTTTCTTCCATTTTCATATAAAAAAGCAAGCGTAAAGTCAGTTCTTGGCCATACTTAAAAGAGCATGATAAAGAAGCCTGGGTATTTACTCAGCTCCCTTTAACTTTAATTATAACTTACTGAACATCAAATTTCAACAAACTGGTTTTCAGTGGAGCTGAGCATCTCTCAAATTTCAACTCACCCGAACAGGATCAAGGATCCTCCAATGAGAATCATTCCTGGTATAAGCACAAAACGAGGACCGTATTTTGGTATCTGCAAGTTCAAATAAATAAGTACTGAAGTACATGTAGTGGTTGTGCAAATGAACATATTTACAGATTTATGCCCGCGGATATTTATCGGGTAAACAGTGTCATTTTTAAGTAGCGTTTTAGAAAAGGAAAGCATAAACTGATTTCGAAGAAATTTGTGGAGTAAACTGAAATTGTTCTGTAAAAATATAAGATTTTAAATTTAATGGTGATTGAACTAGTTTTTGTTAGCTATAAGAGGTTTTTTCAAAGCCTTCTTTTAAAATAAAATCCAATTATTTTCCATACGCCAAGGCGAATTTTAGTTTTTCAGAAACCGTTAAAGTTTACTCACAGCAAGTTACATGAGAATCCGAACGGTAAATTTTCCAGACGAACGACTCCTTAATTGTGCTGCTAAATTTGCACCACTCTAGCGTCTGTATCAACTACCGCATAAATTTGATACCTATACTGAAAGCGGCAGAAAATCTTGAGGAATCGTGAGGAGTTTAAGGTAAGCACCAACAACATGGAAGTTACGCAAGAGAGACTCTCTTGAAACGTCCCTAGCGTTGGGGAGCGATGAGAGGCGGCCGTTTTTGCAGGCTAATGGGATTTGCACAGCGACGTAAACTTCTCCCCACAAGAATTGGACAGTTACATGTATATGCACGAAGGTTACTCACTCGCCTGCTGGAATAAAAGGTGACCAAGAAACCTCCGCTCGCAGGCTAGGGTGAGTATTTGTGTAGAGCCTTTTTTTTCTGTTAGTAGAATATTAACCAACAAGAACAAGCAAAAGCTATGGGAACATTCATGAGTGGTAGAAAATTTGGAAAGTCTATTCCTCAAGGTTATGTTCGTATTGACGTCTGTGCTCAGATGCACAATTTGAAAATTAAGACTAAAACACAGTTGCATGTACATGTAAGTCATCTACCTGGTAACATAAAGCCATAAATTTACTTACTAGAACTCCGAAAAATGGAGAACTGACGAACACCACAAATGGGTAGGTTCCAAAGATTAATCCCACCACAGTGTCGGACACTCCTTTACTTCGCGCCTGTATAGTTAAAAAAAAGCTCTTTAAATAATAGAAAATGAGTGAAGCTTCAACTGTTAACTTGCAAACTAATTTTTGGTGAGGCTTATAAATTTTGCACCTAGAGGTCGTGAACACTGTCACTAAGCTCGTCTGGAATTCATCTTTGTATGGTGTCTAAGAGTTGTTAGGTACAACAATGAATGGATTTCAGCTGACCAGATGATCAAACAGGCTTGATCCTAGCCAGGTTGGAATAGTGATGTTTACCTTGTGCACTCCCCCCCCCCCTTCCTTTCAAGGTCATATAGACATCTTTAACATTAAGTGGTGGTTTGCAACCAATCCTTAGGGATCAAAAAGACAATAGCGTCAAGGCCATGTTGGTGTACCATAACAAAAGGAGCTAATGAGAAATCTTTTCTTAATGACCACCAACATGGCAGCGATGAAGTAACGTGCAAATCAGGAATGTCATGTCGACCATTGAGTCATTCTATTCTATAATACTGCATGTCACTGGAACATGAGTCGCAGCCCAAGTTTAGAGGCTCAACTTTAACAAACAAAGTTTTGAAAAATCGCAAGTTGAGTCTTGAACCATATTAAATAACCCAGGTCCAACCCCTTCCTCCATCACCCTGCACGGCTCAACAATGAGAGAGGTATTTATAAAAACCACAAATCATGCTGAACGTGCAAGAAATTGCACTGCTTCAAAAATCACAAATACCAGTCAGATCTTTAAGTCGTAAATTAAGATAAGGGTTTAAGATACATAACTCGGAAATCTTGAAATCTAAATTTTTCTTGTTCACTCGGTGAACGCAATATTTATAGGGATGTTAAGGTCAGGAGAGGTGCGGATGCTAGGAGTGATCATGAACTGGTCACAATTAACCTTAAGCTTAGGCTTGCAAGGGTGTCCAAGCCACTTAAAAATTGCAAAAGAAATGTTGTGGAAAGGCTCAAAGATCAGGAAACTAGGGCCGTGTTTTGTATAGAGCTGAGGAACAGAATTTGAAGTGCTAAATGAGGATTGTGGAGTAGAAGAGGATTGGGTGAGCATAAGAGAAGCTTATTTGAAGACAAGCAAAAAAGTTCTGGGGCGCAGAAACATAACAATACAAAACCTTTGCTTAGCAGAAGGACCTGGAGGAGGATTGAGGAAAGGAAGGAAGTGAGAGGAAATTGCTGGGCATAAGTTCACAGAGCGTTAAAGACCGGCTGAAAATTGAATACAAGCGGAAGGATGCTGAAGTAAAGAGAAATGTCAGGAAGGATAAAAGAGCGTGTGTAGATAGTAAGGCCTGCGAAGCTGAGGAAGCTGCGAAACAGAACGAGTTGTGGAAGCACAGAGTAATACTAAAGAATTGTGTGGGAGGAAGAGAAATTAATCTATGCCAGTCAGAGATTCTAATGGCGACCTGTTAGCAAATGAGGATGACCAAATGGTCTGAGCATTTCAGATCTGTGTCGAATCGGCCTCCACCCGTTAACCCTGTGGAAGAGGATGTGTCTCCCGAAGTACCGGCAATGAATACTGAGCCACCAGGGGGAGAGGAAATTATTAAAGCGCTTAAAAGGCTGATACCTGGGAAAAGTCCGGGAGTCGACAATATCAGTGCTGAGATGTTGAAAGTAGAGCTGACTTCTGCTGCGATGCAACTGGGTAGGATATATAGAAAGATCTGGGAATCTGAGAGCATACCGAGCGACTGGAGGAAGGGAACAGTTAATAAGATCCCGAAGAAGGGTGATCCTATAGAGTGTGACAACAGGAGAGGAATTACGTTGCTATCAATTCCAAGTAAAGTGCTATGTAGCATTATAATTAAGAAAAAAAGCACAGTTGTGGATGACCATCTTCGTAAAGAGCAAGCAGATTTTCGAAAAGGAAGGGTTTGCAAAGGCAGATATTTGTCCTGAGAAACATTATAGCGCAACGTTACGAATGGAATGCCACTCTGTAATTGAGCTTTATTGATTTTGAGAAAGCGTTTTGATAGCGTTCACAGGGAGAGCTTGTGGTCGGTCTTGAGATGTTATGGTATACCCAACAAGATTATTATGGTTGTGCAGCTGTTCTACGAAAACTACACCTGCAGTGTTAGGCACGATGGTAGATCATCAGGTTGGTTCAATGTGTTCCCTGGTGTAAGACAGGGGTGTGGGATGTCTGGTTTCCTTTTTTTAATCTTCATTGATTGGGTGATGTGTAGGGTGACGAAGAGAAGAATGCGTGGTATTCAGCGGGATCTGAACGAACGGCTTGAGGATCTCGACTCTGCTGATGATATTGTGCTGCTGTCCCATGCACAAAAAACACATGCAAAAGAAGACGGATGATTTAGATATTTGTGGTGGGAGAGTAGGGCTGAAGCCAAGCCTTGGTAAGTCTAAGGTGATGGTCATGAAGAATGGCAACAATACCCCTATTCAGATTCTAGGAGCCGATTTGCAACAGGTGGAGCACTTTACATATTTGGGATCAGTTACGGACGAAAAAGGTGGTACACACAGGGACATAGTCTCAAGACTCAGTAAAGCTAGAGCAGCCTTCTACAAGCTGAGACCAGTGCTTTCCTCGGCTATGTACAGCACAATGACCCAAATCAATCTCTATTGCTCTAATGTTAAGTTTGTTCTTTTGTACGAAGCCGAGAACTGGAAAATGAACAAGAAAGAGGAAAGTACGCTACACACATTTCAGAACAGATGTCTAAGCAGGATCCTAGGGATACAATGGGCAGATCTCATTTCCAACGATGAGTTATCCAGAAGGACTGGAGTGCCACCAGTCAGTAAGGAAGTCAAAAAGAGAAGATGAGAGTGGATAGGGTATGTTTTAAGGATGCAGCCGAGCGAGGATCCTAGGAAGGCATTGAAATAGCTTCCAGCTGGTAGGAGGAAAGTGGGAAGGCCTAGAACAACATGGCGCAGAATGGTTCAGAAGGAAAGATATGAAGAATTGGAGTGGAAGAATTGGGAAAGAGGGTCGTGAAGTTGAGGCCAACTGGACCGAGTGCAAGAGACTCGTTGAAGCCCTGTGTGCTAATATGGGATGATGATGACATGTAAGAGAATCCGGAATCCGGAATCCAACACATTTTTGGCCTTTGGTACCTGGAAAGTCTGGAATCCGAAATCCGGAATCTACTGTCGGAGCACTAAACTGAAATCGCAACCCAACCCTCACCCCTCGGCCTCCCTCAGCACCACCCCAAAAATGTCTGATATCTGGTCACTGGAAAGTGTTGCCATACAACAACAACAACTTTTCTTCATTCTCATATACAGAGATCGAATTGCGCGAAAAAGAAAAAGAGAGAAAAAAAAGATGATAATGACAATGGTAATAGCACATAAATCATAAAGTAAATCTATCTTAAACGGAATGAATTACAATCATGACTGTGTTCTCCTCTGGACCTCTGGAAAGATTCAGAGATAAAATAGCCTAACTTCTTACAGATGAATCTATATATCTCTATACATATATTGACAATAAATAATGTTTTATCATGGTCAGTAAGAGTAATAAAACTGGGACTGGTGAAACTTATATCGTTAATAAAACTTTTTCCTTATATCTTTGTTCAAATCACTGGCAAAAAGGAAGTGGATTTCATTTTCTATCTCACTGGATGAATAATTTTGACATATTCTCAAATTTTTAGGAGTTTTCGGGACACTAAACCTGCCAGTTTCGATTCAATTCTTCTCATGATTTCCCAATCTTAATTTTGCTACTGACTGTCTGTGTTGAACATTATTAATTAATTCCAGTAGCTCGAATTTCACCTGTCTCCTCTGGTCGATAACTCTCAGAAGAGGAGAGTCAAACGGCTGAAATTCAGGCTACTTTCCCACTAGAACGAACTATGGGAAGCTAAAATAGGAAAATGATTAGCATTGGGTTCAATATCAGTCGAGCTGACTACATTCATACGAGGGGCGCCAACTCTAAAACTTGCGGTAAAAATATCACTGTGCAGTTATGAGGATCTTCCCAAAAATCTAGAACATCCTTCCGATTTGTTATGAAGCTCCCCCCAAAATTAAATGATATCGAAATTATATTGGGAAAACGAAACAGAGAAAGAGGGAAAGAGGAAAAAGCTTCATCTTCTCGTCTTCTTTCCACAATTTTCGCTGATCTGACGTAGTTTGCATTTCATTCCTCTTTTCTGGTCGCTTGCTCTCAAAAGTAAGACAAGGAGACGGCTGAAATTTGGACTATGTTCCTACTAGAACAGACTGTAAGAGGATAGCGAATTGCTTTGTGTTAAATAGAGTCGAGCTGACTGTATTAGTAAAGGCCATCAGTTCTAAACGAGGTAGCTGCAAAGTAAAGGCTTTCAATAATCTCGATAATCTCAATAATTTCAATATCAGATAGACAGATTAAAAACGAAAATGTCAGGGATTAGTTTATAAAGAAGCTGCAAAGCTACTTGGGTGGGTCCGGTAGTGTAACACTTCAATTTGATAACAGCTTGAGTTAAAATAAGGTAAATCGGTCACTGTAAGGGGATTCAAACACGTTTGAAGTTTGTTGATTGTAAGTCTGTAGCACGCTCAATTAGGGGCACCAGAGAAGAAAATGTACTGGCAAAATACATGAAATGTCATTTCCTGTTTTCTCTGATTGTTTTAGCGCCTAAATTAAATGTACAATAACACAGGTTGATCTGTTCAGATTCTGTAGCTAAGACTTTTAAGTCGCAGAACGTTATAGGAAACGAAATCTTATCGACCGAGTTACCGAGCTCCTGTTTGCTCTTCAAATATGCTACCTGACTTAATTTCGTCTCATGCTTAAATAGTGTAAGTCGTGTAAACGTGAAGGAAGATTGGACTTGCTTTCGATGTTTCAACCAAACAAACTGGGACCCATTTTGCACGCGCTGCTTCCCTTAGACAAAAGGTTGGCATATTCAGTTATAATTTTGAGCTGGAATGAAATCAATATCACACTGTGATGAATTGTCTGTGGCTTAAGATCAATTGATAACGAGGCCTATCTACTTTCTTTTTATTCAGTTAGCCTTGTCAAGACTAAAATAACAATCGATCTATTGTAATTTTGACGCTGTTAATAAATAGCACTTAAAGTTCAGTCTCCTAAACGAAAAATTTGTAATCCGTGTCACTTTTACTTAAGAGTTCGCCCCCCGAGAATATCTGCTACACCGTGGATTTTATTTGCTAGCAAGCTCAACAAATTGTTGAGAAATAGAAGTCTGTGAACAGACTACAATCTTATGGAACCTCGCGTACCCTCGGGACCGACCTTAGATGCCCGCTTACGGAACGTGTCCGCTTACAGGAGTTTGAAAGACTTATAAAACATCATAGGAAATAGAGTGTGTGCTAAGCAACCCTGCGAGTATGTGCTTCAAGTACAGACGTATTTGCATACTACTGGCTGAAACAAAAATCAACAAACGTTTTATTGTGGAGCTTTTGTAAGCAAGATACCCGTACGGCAAGAATGTATAGCCTGCTCGCAGACGTTTACTATTTGCTGTGCTTGGTGTCCCTTAACCACGTGGAACAAAGGAAATAGAAGACGTTTGCGCGCAGGCTACGACAATGTATATTGCCTCACTAAGTATGCCTAACAGTTGACCACATCAATCCTAGTTTAGCCTGTTTGATGCCAGACATATTGGATTCTAGAATACTTTTTTAATGCGTTCAAGGTTTAGAAGCAAGCAATGCCGTATAAATGAAACGGAAGGGAGGTGTGGGCTCGAGTTGCAGAAGATCTTTTCGCTTAAGAGAGGTTATTTTACCTCCCAGAGCTTCAAAAAGGTGTTCGCTTCTACTTACAAGAGTTGTCCGCCTACAGGAGGTTATAAATGTAGAGCATTAGTGGAGAAATCGCCGGATCCACAGACCGCTAACGGGAAATGTCCACTTATGGGAGGTGTCCGCAAGCAGAGGGTCGAAGGTATAAGTAGGCCGTTAATAATACGACCCAAATAGTTATTAAATTCGGCACATGAGAATTCGACGTTTAAACCGCGCCTAAGACAACTCATACACACAAAGACTGAAAACACTGTTAATTAGTCTACCTTCTCACGCTGTGTTAACCTTCATCATTGGGCATCATAATTATCGCGGCTCAGTGCACGTGATTGCGTTAATTTGAAAAGTGTTCACATAGGAAAGCCGATTTCAAGAAGGTAGCTCTGTATTATCTTTGGTCATGAGCCCATGACATGGCCTCCTGCTTTGGTAGACAGCTAGGCGATGGCATTGAATTGTCCCTTTACGGTAGATTGAAACTTTAAAAATGGACGAGTAACCAGGGTAAGACATGATGATTTTCAACGTTCTCTGGTTAAAAAAATTAAAAGATTTACGAGCTTTCGATGGCCAGTGTGCAATCCTTTGCAAGTGATAAATAAATATCGCGAACATTAAAATATATACTACAAAAAGTGTGAAAAAGAGAAAATATAATACAAACAATAAGAATACTTTAGTGGGTATAGAATGCTAATCACACTGAGTTCATAATAGGACTGAATATTGTCTAGGTAATTGTTTGTGCCAGGATTCCAGTGTTATTTAATACTGTTCGCGCTATTTATTCATCACTTGTCAAAGATTGCAGACTGGCAATGAAAGCTCGTAAAGCTTTTATTTTTTAACCAAAGAACTTTGAAAATCTTATTAGATTGAAACTGTTGCGTAATATCTTTCCCTACTTAACCTTTCAGGGCCGGCTATTTAACTAAGTTTAGTTGGTTTAACGAAACCACGATCTAAATCGATTTCAGTGTGGCTAACCTTAATATTTTTCGTTGTTTACAGTAGTAAACGGTGTCGAGAAGACAAATAGCATAGGGAAGAATAACTTTTGTCTGACCTGCCTGTGAACAGATTTGATGGGTCCAGTAATCCATGAGCGACTGAGCCCAACAGTGTATTAATCGTAATTTCTCAATACTTATAGGAGATTTTTTCCAGTATGATTACAGCGGGTATTTGAGGCTGACAGGTAAAATTAATCAAGCTTACAATTTACCACACGCAGAGGAAAGGAAAAGTGTCCTGAAATTAAAACAAAGTTAGATGCTTCCCCGAATATATTCTATTATATCTTGATATTATTTGCAGTTTCCCAAACAATTTCTCATGACTCCAGAATCCCGAATAAATGCTGCCGTCCTCCCAAAAAAGGTATTCTTAGAGTTGGCACTCCCCGTATTCATGGCAACGGTCATCAGTCACAATATCCCTGTGAAGTGAAGACTTTCAGAAAACAGTTTGATTTGATTTAAATATAATAGTCAGTGACAGCGATGCTAAACTTCGGCCGGATCGCAGGTTATCGATGAGGGGAATGAAACACTTCAATTTGATAACAACGTGAGATGATATAATCAGCAAGATGATCAAAATTCCGAGACTTGGAGACGTTCCAAATTCTAGCGAGCCAGAGATTCCGAGAATCTCCAGGTTCGGTTAATATTGTGCGATATTTTCCGTATTTTCCCGTCATTTTCGATTACACCCCTATTTATGGGAATATTTGGCGGGGGAAGGGAGTATTGGAAGCTACCCTTTCATTTCTTTGTGATTGGACAAGCTATCTGAGAGCTATCACACTTACCACGCTTGGAAAAAATGGTGCATATATAGAATAAGCTGCGAATACCACAAAGTAAACAAGGAATAACGAGGCTAACATGAATATCTTGCGTACAGTCCAGGGGGAACGTTGAACACCCGAGCCTTCCAAAACTTTGTTCGGGGCATCTGGCATACCTGTAGGTATACCCCCTTCTTGTTGAATCGCAGAACTTGTATTAACAGCACCTTCCATTTTCAATGTCAATCCCCAGAGGCCAACATCATTACGCGTCAATGCAAATAACTCTTTTAGCATTGGGCCTTATGCATGATTACGTCACTTGCCCAAAATTCACCACCAAGCCTCGTTTGCACTAAATTATTCTCATTCTCTGACACGTTGCACGTGGATATTCTTTTCATTTTTGCCGCTTTGGGATTTTGTTCGTGGTAGAATATACAAGTTTCTACTCTGAAAGCGAGGCTTGGTGGTGAAATTATCTAGTCTGACATAAACATGCGTAAGGGCTATTCACGAATGAACCGCATGTTGCGAGGCAAATAATTTGTTAGGGTACATATAGTCTCCTTAATACATATAGTCTCCCACAGGACTTCCCCTCTATACCCTTGAATACCCTTGATAGAATCGAATAAAATAGAAATCTTTATTTAATCATGGCATTTCTATCCAGGTGACAAGCTGCTCACGAATAAATTTTTAAGGCAAAATATTGGTGGAAGTCTTACGTCACAAAAAATCTTTATATCTTGAACGTGTGGGCGCCGATTCCGTTGAAACTAATTAGCAGAGAGCTTGGGGAATGGTGGAAGTGCAACAAGGTTGTTTTTGGTTTGATAGATCGCGCTTCTTTGCAATGCTATGAGCTCCCGGAGTTAAGATTTCGTAAAACGCGACTCCGCGTCCAAGTTTTTCCTCGTGGAGAAGACAGCACTTCTTGATTTTACCACACACTGATCAGTTAAAACCTCTATTGTGTCACAACAGAAGCTGATTATCGTATTTTGAGTTGCATTCAAAGTTGTAAGCTTTTAAATGAGTAAAATCGTCCTTGATCAAATGTGAAACCTTCAATATTTGTTAAAAAACCTGTTTAAAAAAATTGCTTTTGTTGTGACAATCTAAAATACACCTAGTTTATCCGCCAGTTGTGTCAGTTCAGGAAAGTCTATATCCGCGCTGTATTCTTGGACGCAAAATTGGTGGTTTTAGGGCTTCTGAAGGTTTACCGGATAAACACGAATGTTTAAGGTAAGATTGTGCAAATTATAGAAATTAAATTCTAGCAGCTATTGTTCACTGACCAGAAAAGAACAACACGTTGCAATTTAGAGATCGCAAATATTTGAATTGAAGAATATAAGCGTTTCCGAAGCTCCATGCTAGCTATGAGGAGTATTATTTTAGTTTTTGCTTTGTTTTGTTGGAAAACTTCTACAAAGTTTCTATTAACGTTTGAACGTTAAAAAAGTCGGACTTCGAGAGTATTTTTCTTGTTTAAAAATACTTAAAAGTCACAAGATATCCGTAGCACACGATTTAACGAACGTGCAGTTATTAATTCAGAAACTGAAAGTTTTACTGAAGAGCCTGTTCATGAATATTTTGCTCAATGTCGCTACCATTCGTTGCACTTCGTGCATACGCTTTAAATAAATGAATAATGATGACCTAGTTTCTCACACGCGGTCTTCTACCTAAAAGCCGCGAGGCCTACAAATAATCATTACAAAAGTGTACATATTAACAGAATTGTATAAAAGCGACTATAGATCTTAATTTTCTTTTTGAAAGCACTAACAGGTGGTAATTATTTCAATTCATCTGGTAGTATATTCCAAGTTGAGGCCCCAGTAGATGCAAAACTGTTTTCAAACGGTTCATTAACCCTTCAATGTCATGAAGTTGAGCACCAGAGTTCGTTAGCCTTGTGTCATCTGCATAACGGCTTGCAGTGCAGGACTCCAGGCAGTTAGGCAAATCATTTATGTACATAAGAAACAGGAGGGAACCTAAAATTGTTCCTTGTGGTACTCCACAAGACATATCCAATAACTCAGAAGAACCCCTATTTACTTATTTTTTTCTTAAAAGATTAAATAATCACGCCCCAAACACCAATGATTGCGCGTCAGCACGTGATTTCATTAAAGGGGAGGCCTCTCTCGTACAAGCCTGGTGGTTTCTGGAGGTCTCCTCGCCATTCTAATTTAATATCTTAAAAATAAATCAATTTTATAATAAGCAATGTGTATCTCTAGTTGATCCCTAAGTATGTTTCTTTCTTCTTTTATTTTGTATCTTCCTTGCAATTTCTTTGTTTGTGTGTGTGCGGCAAAACTGAATAAATAAATAAATAAATAATTAAATAAACATTGCATTGTTGTTTACGATTTGAGAGATATGAATGAAAAAAGGCTATAGCTGTATATTATCAAAACCAAAATATTCTAAAATATTCTAACTTTTTCAGTAGAATCTCATGGTTGACCGTATCAAAGGCCTTCTTTAAGTCAAGGAAAATAACTCATTTACATTTTTTCTGTCAACATTTATTTACACACCAGTCATTAGTAAGATCTAATGAGGTTGTTACAGTGGAGTGCAAAGATCTAAAGCCGAACTGTTACGTGCATATTATACGATTGCAACTATCCAAATAGCTATGTAATTGTTCTTAAATGAGCCTCTCAAAAATGTGTGCAACGGTAGGAATAACCGATGTTGGCCGATAGTGGGTTTTATCATTGTGTTCACCTGCCCGGCTATAAAATAGGTGAGAAATTGGAAATTTCTAGTTCATTAAGAAACGTACTGTAGATTAAAAAGATTCGCCAAGGGTAGGAAGATTTATGGGGCTGATATTTTTAATTATTTGTTAGATGTTTGGTCGACTCCCGTGGTTTTACCTAAATCAACAGTGGTTAAAACTTCAGTACTCTAGATGGATCAATCTCCTGAAGTCTAAATTTAGTATTAGTCTCAAAACCCGCTTCGATGGCCGACATCTTTTGGCCTAATTCAGCGAGTATTTGAGAGTTACGGTTACAGCTGGAACTACCTTCATAAGCTGTATCGTTCAAGCGGTTTTCTCGCTCTTCGAGGTTGCCGTCGCTCTCCTCGCCGCCTCCTTCTAAATCATGATCTTTCTCAACTGCGGCGCCATCTTGTTTATTAAAAGATGCCTGATTATCAGGGTCACTACCAAAATTTCCGGTCTCCCGACGAAGAAGCCAAGCAATTTTTGCCTTTACTTCCTTCTCCATTGTTCCCTGAACGCACAATGTCTTTGTTCCTGGATAGAAAGAAAGAGTGATGTTTTCTGACGAAAGAACATGAAAGCTGCCATAGTTTGCAGTGAGAGACCACACTCCTTCTACCTTGAGACGACCGCTTCCAAGCTTTCCAACAACTTAAATTTTCGTCTTCCCATGATTTTCTTCCATACTAAGTGGAATAGAAGCTGTATTCGCTACATTTCGGTTGAGCACATCGTAGGTTTCCTCGCTCGTATCAGAAGCACGTGCGTCCGCCATGATGAGATGGATACAACTGAATACCCTTGTTTACCTTTCTATACCCTTGAATACGCTTAAGTACCCTTGTATACCCTTGTATACTGGAGGGCATTCTCATTGCCTCTATTCTGGCTTACGATCAGAGCTGGGGTCAACGCGATTCCCCTTTTATATTCTTATTTGGCTTTCCCGTTTTTTTCTTTCTAGGACAATGTTTCGGCTTTTTCGGCTGCAATCCAGAAAACTGTCGAAGTGCCAATACCTGAAATCAAATGGTGTGATATAAACGGGGAGCTCTTATGATTCGTTGGCCCCATCGTACCAGCACGGCTTGTTAGCGAAGTTCTGTCTCTTGAAAATCTAGCCAAGCTGCGTTTTTTAACACCCAGATTTTTTCCAAGCTGGTAGCCTGCACGGGAAAGATCTAATCGTTTTAACTGATTATTCATGCTGTGAGGTTGATTGGCTACGGGTCAGCCGCGAGGGAGTCAGCGTTCACGATTTCTTCTCCCATTTTAAGGGAAATTTTAAAGGTAGACATTATGACTTTGCTGAGCCGCCAATTTCCTGTAGTCCGAACACTCCTTCCTGTGACCATTTTAGCGACTTCATTGATAGTACCATCCTGGCTTGGGATTGTCAAGGCGTTATCAGAGTCCACACCACTGCAAGTGCGTGTTGATCTCGGCTTTGGTTCTTCCCTTGACGGTTGAAACTTCCAAACCACGTCTATGCAATGACGAGCGTTTCCTTGATTTATGGACTCGCGACCTTCCTTTCAAATTGGATCACCTACCGGATCTGCCGCGGTACGTCCTTCCAGGTCACTTTCACCCACAGCTCTACGCGTTCTCCTCTTAGAAGATACTTAGTAGTAAGGAATACAAAATTTTTTGTTGTCCCCTTTTTTACTGGTGATAGGGCGTCCGATTTGGGACGCTTACAGGCAGATAAAGTTTTCCGCCTTAAGGACAGGTAAGGATTTCTTTCAAGTTTAGGTTCGGAAAAACAAAGCGTACAGGCCAACCGCGCCCTTTTGCTCTGTTGCAAATCCCTCATGTACTATTCTGCTAGTAAGTTGGCTTATTTATTATATAGCAGCATGCAAGTCGTTAAGCGTCCTTCTTCTCGGCGACTATTGCTTTAGGTCATCAGACCATAAGAAGCTGGTGTCTCATCGTCCTTTGGTGGGTTCCACTGCATCTAAACGACTTCACAAGTAACTTAAGGCCGCGGCATTGATGATGGAGAGACTCCTCATAGTTTCCGGGTAGGAATCTCTTACATCCTTAAGGGCATGGGTTGCAATCCGGAGCAGATCGCCCAGTGTGTGGGTTGGCGAAGTGCGCAGATGGTTTTTTATTACACATGCTGCCCTAATGTTACTGCCTCGTTACGATTGCTGGAACGAATTACTTTCAACCTCGCTTCTCCTAATTGTCATTTTCCACCACAACTCTCCAACCAAGACAACAAACAAACAATTTCTTTGGTATTTTTTTTCCATTCTGACTCTGGTATACCTTTTTTCTGCACTAGTCAGGCTCTAGCTATTCTTTGTTTTGTTTTCTGACCCAATTTTTTAGGTCTTCTGTTATTGAGTATTGAGTGTTGAGCATCTGAGTGTTGGGTATTTGATATTTTTTGTGGTTTGAGGTTTATGGTTATACTGGAGAAAGCCAGAAGTTTCAGGGCGCAGCAGAGAGCAGATCTCGCCCATAACTTAGTTTCATGTCATGGTAAGTAATAGTCAGTGAGGATTTAGTAATAACCACTGAGCTCGCCGTACGATGATTACAACGCTGAGGCACGAACACGTGAACCCCTTCCACATATCTTAATTGTCAGGACATAAAAATCTGAAATCCGTCGACAATTATTCAACAGTCTCTGAGGAGCAACAAAAGAAGATGTCCTTTTTTGATCAGCCAGCGCTCACTGGCCAGAGAAGCAATGAAACTGATGGTAAACAGTGCGAATCAGCGCAGCTCTGAGACAACTTGCAGTGTTTAACACCTTCACCATTGTTGCAGGCCAGAAATCTCCAATTCCTGCACCGTGCTTAGATTTTATACAGATTCAAACAATAAATGAAACTTTCTCCACATATTGACATTTGTTTAGCTCCTTTGAGAAATTTCTGTAATGGTTTTCATTAAAGAAAATAACACTTTTTTCACTTGCAGCGCTGTAAAATGTGCAAGATTTTGAGAACCACGTTCGAAAATAAAATGATTTCAAACTGGTGTGACAAGATGACGTTTTCTTGGCCAATCACTGTCTTACCCCGCGCGTGTCACGCACAAATTTGTCACACGTTCATCGTTTTTACAGTTTTCTTACTAAAAAATTAGCTTGTTGTTTGTATTTTGCCCGTAATTAGCCCCTTGTTTGTAAACTCGTCGTTTGTATTTTGACTCGCCCTGCAGGCTCGTCAAAATACAGCACAACTCGTAAACATTCTCAGCGATACTACACACCAAAACATCTAATAATAAATAAGATATATGTACATATAGAAAATAGCTGTATGCTTCGATGTAGAGAATTTGGGAGAATATGACAGTAAACATGCTAAATCTTAGCTGTATAAGCATACAGGTCTTTTTCTAGTATGTTGATTCCGGAGCTGCAACTGTGGTAAGATATCTTTGTGCAAAAATCATGCATATAGGATGAAGACATTCTTATGTTTGGTGTTGGGTTAATCTCGGAAAGAAAATTGTCATTGAAGTCTCAGTTTATTGTTTCATGCCTACCCTCACTAGCTGTGAGGAAAGTTCAACGCGAGGTCTGAAGCTGCACATTTAACTTGGCACAACAAAGCTTTTGAGCCCTTCTTCCCCTACCCTCTGCAATTCCTCACGTGTCGGTTCGTGGGCAAAGCAGATTTCAGGTGGACGTTTTAATGTATGACCGGTTTACTAGAGCTCACATTTGGCAAAGATTTCTAGCGTTAAAATATTTAAGGACTCCTTCCCTACGAGGTCTGAAGCTGCACATTTAACTTGGCACAACAAAACTTTTGAGCCCCTCTTCTCCTACCCTCTGCATACAGCTGCTCACTTGTCGGTTCGTGGGCAAAGCAGACTTCAGGTGGATGTTTTAATGTATGACCGGTTAGAGCTCACATTTGGCAAAGATTTATAGCAGTTGAAACATTTAAGGACTCCTTCCCTATAAACTAGTTGTATCAAAAGCTGGGGGTAGGGAAGGGGATGTCCCATGTAGAAGTAGAAGTTAATTGTTAAGTGTACTTGTTTTGCAAGGACTGTCCACATACATTTTTCGAATTTCTGCCCCTAAAAGGTATCTAGTCTATGGTGATTATGTTTGCACACAAGAAGGTACTTAAACCTTAAAAAGCAAATAAGTAGACCCTGCTTCTTTTCTGGGCAGTCCCCTATGATTTCCAACCTTGTTTCAGCATATGGGAATTCACAATTTTGGGCATATGCCCTATATGGGAACATTATGCTGTCATATGCTGAAGGCACTGGTTTTCAAAGTTTTCAGTTTGCATGGCTAGAGTTCAAAGTGACCACACTATGGTGACAAAACCTTTGGCTCAAAGTATTTTACCAGAATTTTATATTTTGAAGAAAAGATAAGATTGCCAGGTGATAGTCTGCGTGCAGTTAAACAAAGGAAATAACAGACGTCTGCACGAGTTAGTTATGAGTTAGTGTAAGAGGAGATTGAGTGAAATAATCATCGTAGTTGTGTAGAAACTCAAGAAGTTGCAAAAACGGCTTGAAAAAAATCATGGTCTTAAGTTGTTGCATAACTGCTACGATTGCTTTCTCTTTAATTTTTCTCTCTTCTTTTGTGTGAAATTACACACACATTACTGCTATTCCCAAGTGATGCTGACCCCTTTCCCTTGCAAGTGTCTACTATTCCACCCTCTCAATCCACTGCCTACCGCGAATCCCCGGTATCTTAAACAAAGTCGGTGTGAGTTCCCGTGGCCTTAATTGATTCAGTATTGGAACTGCAGAAATTGGGACATCGATTGGACGACAAAAGAACACAAAGTTGCACAAGAAACTTGTATCATTAAACTTGCTTCCTTAAAGTGAGAAGGCAATTACATTTTAATGTGAAGGTACATTATGGTAGCCAACATATTATAATAATTTTTGAACGTTTTAATATTCTACTAAGGAAAATGAAATCATAGACTGTAACACACTGTACAAGCAGGCAACACAAGCTAGTCAGGAGTCACACAATACAATTTTTCAGCGAGACCAGTGTACTGTGGTGATTTTTTTCCCCATAAGACAGAACTTTGACTTCAGTCTGGATACCACGAATCCCCACTCTCGAACAATTTGTCGTTTCCCTCAGGAGTTTGAGATAGCGAAGTCTACTGTATCTCTTACACGCATACACGTTTTCTTATTTTAGTCTCTCGATAACTAGAATTAAAGCCATAAATTTCCATCCTGTTTGGGCAAAGAAAGAGAAAAGGAACACGTCCACTTGAGCTTGTTATCAGTTGAGTGGCTTAAAGTTGAATGCTCGTGCTTTCAAGCTAAAGTATGCTTTCGTGTTCTTCCAAGTCATATCCTTTATCTGTGAAATTAAGACAACAACAATGTATTTTAGCTTTGGCTCTCCAAACAGGAAAAGGGTGCTTCAAAATTGATTCCTGAGCATTAAACGTAATGGTAAGGAAAAAGGGACAAAAACTGTGGTAGACTTTAGTGCTGCTCCCTTGCTCCTCTTTCTGTGATAACAAAAAGGTTTCACTAAAACCCCATACACTGCAGGCCAATATTACAGCTCTTGCACCCCACAGAGGGAAGCTATTCAATGGAACACCACTGATATCCTTAGAAGACCACTTTGTCTTACCTCAAAGAAGTCTAACACTTAATTAATGCTCATTTTCTTTAATGATTTTTCATTTATTTACATTCTATGTTTCTATTTTTTGTTAGCTGACTGCACAAAGACATGTGCTTATATTTTGTTTGTTCTGCACGCATTAAAGTTCAAACGTTCCTCTTGAGGAAGTAAACAATGCATGTAGATGATGTTTCCTTTGTTGCCACTTTGTTTCTAGATGTTTTAGAAAATAAAATTTACAACCTTTCTGTTTTGATTCTCAGCACTCTTGTGTCTGTTTAAACGGGCTCAGATGAAATAAATTTATGTGGCAATGAAATTGGACGTAGAAGAGAGACAAAGATAAGTAATTTTGTATTTCTTTGCCTGAAATTTCACTTCCAAGTTAAAATACACCCTTAGGAAAAAAAGCGATCAATAAAAAGAACTATTTATTATGGTATATACGTATACCTTCCTTCTCAGCTGTATCCTCAAAGACTTCGGCGGTGCTTTTTCCCAGGGTCTCGGGAAGAGCCCAACACATGATGGCACCAATGAACGACAAGCCGCCCATGACGGCAAATGGCAAAATGGAGTTTATACGCGTCATCTGAACGACAAACGGGGCGCATGCAGCTCCGATACGACTCGCGATATACACCACGCCCATGCCACTATTCCTGGAAATAAAATAAGGATTTAAAAAATTGCAGTTTAGAATGATGTCGCTTGCGTTAAGCGGGCGTCTGAGCTGCGGTGTCGGACTGTCGGGGTGCACGAAGTAATGCTTATAGAACATTCGAGGGGGAAAAATCACGATGATAAAAAGTGAAAGAACGTTAGAAGTGAAAGAGAGATTATTCTTATATCCAGCCGCGAAATGGCATCAGGCTGAAACTTTCAAGACCCGGTTGTCGTCTACATTTGCAGCGTAACTTACCTCATATTGCATCGGAGTCCTTGAAATATGGAGAAAATTCTTGATATTCCATTATTTCCTTCTCAAAGGCCTATAAGATCGACACTGCTAATAAAATAAAATAAATAAAGAAATAACCTCACCTCACCACTGTTGGGAAGATCTCGGCAGAAAAAATGAATAACGTATCAAACGAAGTGGTGATGAACAGTTTACCAAGCGAGCCAAGCGTTACACGACCAGCAATGAAGCCTTAAAAAATAACACCAAAATCAAAAAACTACAGCAACAAACATCAGAACACGCAGAACATTTAAAGAGCTTCAATGAAGCATACATGACATCTAACTTTTAAATTGTGACCAGAAGGTACGAGAAAATAACAACATTTAACGGTTGGAAAGATATCAAAAAGGGTGGATTGATTACCCGAACGGACTATACATTTTTCTCAGAACTGGCATTAATGTTACAGAGATTTGCGGCACTTTTCCTAGACATTCTTCCAGAAAGGTTGCATCCCCTATTTTGGCAAACCAGTGTGGGGAATCCTAGATAGTTATGAATGGCCCCAAAGGATATACAATTTCAGTCTTGGGATAAATAAGGTTAAATCCCTGCATCCTAATACCGCAAAGTTTCCAAAGGCGCCCCAGATAAGGACCCCCTTAGATTAAAATTTGCTGGTAATGAATCCCTAGTGGCTATGTACTTTTTATTTTGGGTATAGGTGTCGGAATCTGTGAAGCGACAAAACCTCTCTTGTTTCTTCTTTTTTCTTGCATACAAGACATAAAATGACAAAACAAGGCTTACTGGTTCACGTAAAATCCTCCACCCTAAATACCTGACAGGTTAAAGACGCTCCCAAAGAGGTCGTCCGAAATTAACATTTGCTCGCTAGTAAATCCCTAGAGGCTATAGTATTTTGTTTTGAGGATAGGTGTCAGAACGAGTGTAAGGAAACATCCTAACCTCCTCGGTAATATACATTTAAAAACAGCTTATATTTTACAGTGAACTAGTTTTACCTGTGTTGCTTGTTCCCGCTGGGATTAAAGAAACTGCTAGGGCTGAAATTCCTGCAGCCGTCATGTAACCTACTGCAGTCTTCTTACGGCCAAACCTTTAAAGCAAGACCAACAAATTTAAACACTTCATTTAACGTTTCTGACAGAAACGCCAGTTTTCAATCCAACAACTGATGTGACCAGTAATTGAACTAGACTGAAAAAGAACTGTATAGTGTCTGTATTGTGTTACATTGCGCACGTGCTTCATCGCATTACCTTGCAGTTAGTTTTGTTAGAAAAAAGAAAAAATTACCATACTTTTCAATGGTAAAGTGAATTTCATTTAAAACATTATGTAATTTTATTGTATTTTATTTTTCATGAACACGTAGAAAAAGATTCTTAACAAAATCTCAGCCTTGGGTATTTCTTTAACATATTCTTAAAATTTCGCTAATTTCAGCCTCAATATTCTTATAAAAATACGGCAAATTTCATAAGCACTACTAATGTATTGTACTTTTAGGAAGGCAAGGATCGGAAAATAAATCCCTCAAGATCCGCAAATCCATTTCTTTCGATAGTATAACACACCGATATTATCTTTTAAAAAAAGACACATTCACCTATTGCAGTTGTCAATAACCAATATATTTGCAGGGATTTCCACCAAGCTGGTCAGCACAAAGTTCAGATAGATACTGCCGCCAAATTCTCCTGAGCTCATAGAAAGCCCGTAATACACCATACCATTCACAAGCCTGAAATAAACAAAAGAGTGATGTCACATTAAACAGCTCAAAAAAATAAACTGTGCTAGATTTAGACGAACGCATGGACGGATCTACTGAGAATCGCTTATTATTTGAAGGTAATAAGATAAAATCCTTCTACTCACCAAGCGTAAATCTGGATGAGCGACAGTTTCGCCATCTTCCATGTTTTAAAGAGTTCCAAGACACCTTTGCTATCCGTTTTCTTGGGAACATGAAGGTCATCTGTTGGCATTTCTTTCTTGTTTACCTTCGCCACTTTTTCTAAAATTTCTCGAGCTTCATCTTTTCGTCCATTGACAAGAAGCCATCTGACGGATTCTGGAATAAACCTTTAGAATGAAAAAAAAAATTGAAATTCACGTGGTATAATTTTTGGTTATTGGTGTTCTCTCACATGTAAACGGTAGGAAAAACAAGCGAACGCTCGAACCTTGAACCAAATTCTCAGTTGTTTGGTTTTTTTTTTTGTTTTTTTTGCTTAAAATTGAAGAGAGATGGCTGGTTTACTTCTCATATGCAGAGAATTCCCGTAAATACGACCACTGACGAGGAATTTGATAGTAATAAACGGGAATTTGTGTGGGGGCGCGGTGGTGTAGTGGTAAGCGCGTTGGACTTCAGATCTGAAGGTTGGTGGTTTGAC
>Ga0126336_10000148_pt1 | contig 21022 bp, 11 predicted proteins | sample SidCmetagenome_FD_92530 | JGI IMG/M metagenome (GOLD analysis project Ga0126336, IMG submission 92530) | Coral microbial communities from El Islote,Puerto Morelos, Mexico - Siderastrea C C metagenome | ecosystem: Host-associated > Invertebrates > Cnidaria > Coral | place: El Islote,Puerto... | reverse complement strand
TTGTATTTATTATTTATTTTCACCTGTTAAAGTTACGGAAGTCACAAGATTTCACGGCTAGTTTAATTTTTCATCATTGAGCGTGTTTGTAACGTGATAGTTTTGATTTTTACAATAACTAGTTTCCTCTTCTATACCTCAATACATCTCCGTAAACTGATCATGTTTGTAGCGTAATAGTTTCAATGTGCACACGTTATCCAAACGTTAGTATACATTGGCAAGGTGTTAGTGTTACCTTCCCCGCGTTTTCTCAGAAGTTTCATTCAATTTATAGCGAACACTTTTATTAGAATTTATGTTACCATAGTAACTGAGTGACGAAAAGTTATAGAAATCACTGCATGCTTGGGTGATAAGTATGTATAAGGCAAGAGTAGCAGCGTACCGCGGTACGTTCAATGCTACGGTTTGAACTGCATCCGATTTTGCGACAGGTATAGTTTTGTGACTAGTTTATTTGTTTGTTTCTTTATTTTTAGGACGTCATAAAAAGAGGCCTGTTATAAAATGCTAATACCTCCCCCTCCCAAATCATAGAAATTTAACACTCCCTAAGTAAATAGATTTATTGGAAGTGACAAAGCCAATGATCAAAGATTACATATACATGGAAATATCGCTACCGTGACTCTATTGTTGGGACAACTGGTTCAGCAAACTAATGGCAAGGAAAAGACATATTGAGTTATCTTCCTTATGGTTACTTTTTGTTTTCCTTGAATGAAATTTCCAAGGAAATGAGGTGATCCAAATCATGCAGTAATGACATCATCATGACTAGTTACAGATAGACATCTTATGATGCTGTTAATTATTCATCAAGCACATTTTGTTTGCCTTCCCATTAATTACATGTGCTTGAAAGGTCATTCATTTGTTTGTTTGTTCATTTGTTTGTTCATTTGTTCGTTCGTTCATGCATTCATTTATTCACTCATTTGTTTTTTGTTTGGTCAGTCATTCATTCATTTTTGGTTGGTAGTGAATTGCACCTCAACAGACCTTTTTACCGATACACCAGCCATATTGATTTTGCCCCTCTGAACATCCCATAATACTGGATTGATTCTATTATTGTGATAATGCTGCATTATCACTACAAAAGAATAAATAAATTTCAATGAGTACTATGAGATTCCCATGGGGCAAAGTCAATGTGGTTGCTGTAGCAGTAAAAAGGTTGAAGGAAATGATTCATACTGAATTTCCTTTTCCATTCTATATTTTACATGTACATGTACCTCATCAACATCTTTGACAGTGTTTGAGCTGATCTTCATTTCTTCTACATCTAAAAACAGAGGAAATAAAAAGATCATTGATAATAAATGGAGTGTATTATAATTTTCACTGATATTCCACAGAGCAGGAACTTAAGTTACGTCTTTTGTTGCTAGCCAAGTATGTTTCAATTAAACCTCAAAAACAAGGTAATATGGAAGGAGAGAGACATGCTTGATTAATCTCATGACAGTCTCTATGTTTCATGATGGACTACCCTGTTCATTACTGGAAAATGGACCTGTAAGAAAAATAATAATTATTACTGTCAGTATTATCTGCCTTCCCCTTAACATGTCAAGAAAAGTCCAGTTTTCCAGGAGTAAAAAAGAAAAAACACAATTCTCTGAGGACCGGTTATAATTTCAACGAAGTCTAATTAAAACCATGGTTTAAGACAATCAATAGACCCATGTATGTCTTTTTAAGTTTGTAAGTTGGTCATTTCAGGCATACAAGTGTGTGTCTAGTCGCTGCTTTATGCCTTCTTAACACTGTTTACAGTAAACAACGTCTAACTATTCGGGTTGGCAAGAATTAAATTGGTTTAGACTATGTTTTTGTTAAACCACGTCTGAACTTTATTTGAATAACCGGCCCTAAGAGTTTCCAGGGTCCAGGAAGGAAATTTCCAGGAGTTTTCTAGGAATTGCTGGTTGGAGCAGTTTGAACCCTAAGCACTCTGATAGAATAAAATTCTCAATTTACACCCACATGATCATTATCATGTGATTTTTCTATGTCTGCCATGTTGGTGTTCCTTGCATGTAAACAAAGTATTTGTTTTCAGCATGGTTCTCTGTGGACCAAAACGTTTTGGAGTTTCCATGTTCTCTCTCCACTCTCTCCAACCATCACAATATAATGCGCGTTTATACTGAATTCACCTTGTGTTGGTGGTGTCTCAGAATTTTGGCTTTCAATGCTCTCTTCAAGAAGATTGTCAACAGTGTTCTCAGTGAGTTTGTCTTCCTCATCTGATAATGCTTCATAGCGCAATGCTTGGACAAGTTGAAGAAGATAAAGCAACAGATCCTATGAGGAAAACATCAGTGTAACTCAGTATGTGAGTCTTGGACATTTTGGTCCAAATTTTAGGCTTCTCCACTTCTACACAAAATAGCAACAATTCTCTTGTAAGCTACGATATTCCAGAGGTAGACATACCAACATTATCACAACCTTTTGAAACAGTTTTGTAACAGGATGTGAATGAAGCCAACAAGATGCATATTTTAGTGGCAAAAGTACAGTCCTGTATGAACAATTTAAATGCTATTAATGCAAGTAAGTAGTTGTTATTTATTGGTGACTTCTGGTTGAGAGAAAAATATGGGAGGAACTATAAAATCATATACCCAAGTTTAACTGTTATAATTGTGCACACCAAGACTGGAGTGAGCTTGACATGTGATACTTACATCATCGTTAGCCTCCTTAAGCCTTGAAACAGCGTACTGTCTCACTGCTCTGTTGGTAAACTGGGATGATAGTAACTCCAAGGCATCTTCAACATCCATCGGGTTCCACTTTCCTAACAATTCCAGAGCCTGAATGGGGCAGAGAGAACAAACGTTTTATAATTATGTAAGATAAACAATTTTAGGATCCTGGTCTCATATACATGTATTCTTCATTTGATTTGTAGCTTACTATGCTAGTGAGATACATTATCTTTCTGCTTGTCATTTACATGTAGATGCAATGAGGATCTTGTCATATGATTAAATTGCACCTGTTTAGCCTCCTGTGGCTGACTCCAGTCAACACATTTGAGAAACTTGGTCAGGGCCTGAAATTTAATAGTTAAAAAGAAAACAAAATAATATTATGATGAATGATTATAATTATACTGTATACTGTGTATAGTTCTGTTGAAAGGTGGTAGTGTGAAGATTCTTAATTCTACTGGGAATTCATATTAAGGAGAGGATTCTTAGTCAATCAGCAAAACAAAGTAGGAACTCTAACAGAGCTTTCAGGACTCATTTGAGTCCTTTTGTTCAATAGTGTGATGTGAAGACTGATGGAAAGGTGCTGTCACCAGAGGTGAATCGCATCTCATATGTTCTCTTCTTTAATGTTCAGTTCTATATTGCACTCTTTCCCTGATCTAGAACTATGTGAGCATTTAAAAAGAGCAAGTTGTAGAGTACTACTCAAGGACAAAACTGACAGAGTGCCAAGGTTGTTGGAAGAGAGGGTTGGGGGTCATAATGCAAGGGTGAGAATGTCAAACTTTCTGGGGGTGGCGAAGTTCTGTACAGTAACATGTTTGAAGGGCAGCAAAATTAATGCAACTAAAGACGTATTTTTGACTAAAGGTGATTGATTCAGTTTATTGGGCTGATAATTTGCTGTAACAGTCACTGTTACAGCTCTGGGATGACCACAAAAACAAGCACAGTGGCCAGTAATCTACAACTAGGCCAGCCTCACTTATTACTCAATAACGAGCATAATTTCACTAAACTTTGTCAATAATAATTTAAATTTACTTTGAATTCATTTTCTGGAGTGGGTGCACATCCAGAAGGGTAAATATTACGGTTAGTAAGTGTGAAGCAAAAATACCTTCTTTTGATTTGTGAGGTAAAATCTGAACTGCCACACCAAGTCCTTTTCCTCTGATGTGAGGACTTTAGTGGAAGGATAACCAACAATTTGCTGAAATGGCAAAAATTCATTTAAACATTTAGTTTTTATTAACAAAATTATTATTGTTATAATTTTATTTATTCATTTCATTTTTTGCTGGGTACATAATGAGGTGCACAGTTCAACAGAGAGGCAGTTACAACCAAGGCATTAAAAATCTCCACATTCGATTGTCAAATTGCATGCGGGATAGTTCCTGTGCCCCAAATTCTTCAATGACCAGTTCCTGCACTGTAAAAACCACGCCATAATTGAAATTAGAGCCCATACTCAGAAATCACTCTTAGTTGATGAGAGAATGAGATTCAACAGCAACCTACATATACCTGTAAACTTTTTGTGATTCATAGGCATGACATTTTATCCTGAGAGTGTCAAGATTTTTTCGTAGGGGACCGATAATATCCGAAGATGTCCTACAATTTCCGAAGATGTCCGAAGATTTCCAAAGATGGTCCGACATATGGCCAGCAAATCGATGCTTTAATCATTTAAGATTATACGGAGCTCATCTCAACAAATATATCCATGTCTCCAGTGACTTTCCGTACTAAAACCTGACTTTTTGCGAAAGTACGATCAATATTTTCTTGCATTGGTTCAAGTTCATTTAAATACTTATAATTTTTTTAAATGAGTCGGTTAAGGCTGTAATGGTTCAAACTTTTCCACCAGGTGTGAGAAAAGGGAACGCAGGTGTGATTAGGCGTGAGATCGCAGCTTTCGATCTGTAGGCATGACAATCATGCCTTAGGCATGACACTTGGCAGGTATACCTACATATTGTACAGAAAGAGATTGTACAGAAAGAGATTGTACAGAAAGAGATTGTACAGAAGGTGTTCTATTATTAAAGGGATTATTGATCTACCCGGGTTTACAATTAATGCTAGGAGGCACCATCCATCTCTGGTTGTGCACGAGTAAGTGCTTGTATGAGACACTGAAGACTGCTCCAAAACATTCAAGAAGATCCTTCAGCCCTACTTGTCCATTAACTACCTCAAACCACCAACTAGGGCTAGTGTGCACAGCCCTACCAACTTTTAAGGAATCTTACACAGCAGCAAACATATGTGGGTATATTTTTGATCAATAATATTTGGCTTAACCTGACTGTCCGGTTATTCGTATCATTGTGGTCCACATCATAAACTTTTAATTATCATAGCATGATTCATACTTCTTTTAAAATATTCCTACACTACATGTAGTAGTACAGCAAGGATTTCATTCATACATTTAACTGATCCCTTGTCTTTGCATTTGGTTTCAAGTCCCTTGAAACTGTTCCACTTCTGATGCTTCTTACAAGCTTGTGGTGCTTTAACTCCACCAGGTTTTCCTGGAAACAGAAGAATTAAATCATAAATGGATTATAACACAAAACTTTCTAATGGTCGATATTAATAATATATTACTAATTGCCATTTAAAGTTTGTAAAGGGACTGACAGCCAGAGTTATAAATGTTAATGAAATTACTAACAAATCAATTTGGCCACAAGAAAGAAAATGGCAAACATTCCCATGATTTTTTTTGGGTAATGCTCAGAGGCGTTGGGTAATAACCAAGTTAACATTACTAATTCTGAGATGTTGTACACAGAATTTAATCAAGGAGGTTGTTTTATATTGTTTTATCACACACTCTGGTTCTGAAAGTGCAAACCACCACTACACGGTCACAAAATTTCACTCACCACTTGTGCACTACTGGTATTTTTTTTGTTGTTGTTGTAAACATCATTGATTTTTGCGGTATTTAGTAGTGATCAATCCAGATAATGATTATTTGAACTGCTAATGTTAGAAAGTAACTCAGCCTAGTAATTATTAAAAATGTCTAATACCAAAAGAATTTCTGGATCTGGAACTCGCACAATCTCTGGATGAGTACAGACATAATCAACATCATCAGCATCCTGTAAAAAGAAACATGTCCATTAGCTACCCTTTATCCTTTTCACTCCTAAGAGTGCCCAAAATCAAAATTCAAGATGAATCCCAAATTTCATTTTGTAGAATACTTAAATATAAATAGTACCATGCCAAAGTACTGCTGACAGGGTTTCATTTGAATGGTCACATCATAGGATTTCATCCACAGACTCAAAAGTTAGAATCACCTTAATGTCTCCATAACTGGCTCTGGGAGTGAAAGGGTTATTAATATTACAAGTCACTGAAAAGATATCCCTTGGGTGTAAATACAATGTATTTCAAGCCAGCGTTTTGTTGTTCAAGAGCATTTGTTGCAATTTGACCCATATCATAATTATAAGTGTTTGGTTTCTGTTCCTTTCCCAAACTGTAAAATTTATCCAGAAGTTTTCAAATAAAACAAACTATTAAAATATTCTGAATCAGCTTTTGTTGGTCTGAGTAAATTTGTACTCTGTGGTGTTTCACCCACTGTCTGGGTGAAACACAGTTTACATGATTTGTTTCAGTCATATTTACACAGAACTACAAGATAGATTTGCCTAATATTTGCAAAATAATATACTTCATATCTCTTTGCTATTAAACAGTTACAGATTGGATGTTATTGATTCCAGATCAGAGTACAATGTTCACTGTTTTAACCAAAGAAAACTTTAATAGCCACCACATCCCGCACGAACACTTTTTTTCAAATACGAAGGTTTCTGATTGGATTTTATTATCTGTTTGACTTGTACAGCAAACCCACAAAGTCTACCGTAAGATCAGCCTGAAGTTTCGATGTACAGTTGGTTAGATTGACAAAAACAGTAGATGTAAAGTATTGCCAGTTCTTACCTCCTTAAATTTATTTTAAAAAATTTATTAAACTTTTTGAGCTAGTCTTATTATTATTATTATTATTATTATTATTATTGTTTATCGATGGTCCATGTCTTAAACCCAGTCTGAGGTCTGCAGTCCATAGTCCACAGTCCATATTTTACACTAACACGTTTGTATGGGATTTCCTCTATTTTTGAAAACTTAATAATTGTGGTTTATTGACTTTTTGTCTTAACTTTAAAAAATTTTCCAAGTCTGTTACTTCGCATATGCTCTTTCATGTAATTAATGGACCAATTCTTTGAAATTGACAGATTTCAGTATGTGATTTTTTAATTTGGCCCCAGGCCCCTAATCAGAACATATAATGTAACTGAAGCACAGTGTTAGAGGATATAGCAAGGGAGGCTGTAAACTGATCAATCAAACAAAAGAATGTGTCAGTAACCCCCTGATTTATTCACATTTCAATTTGGAATCAGTGGACGAATAGCCACTTTGTGGAGACGCCACTGCAAATTCCAATTTATTTATTTATTTCATTTATTATAGAATAAGAGGTTTGCTGAAAAACTTCAGTAGGAAAATTAAAACTAAATGCTGTCCGACGTTTCGATGGTTCTACCATCATTATCAAGGCAAAGTGACTGTTTCATCATGGTTTGAATATAAATGAGTGAAAACAATAGTAGACATTTTGTTTCTTCGTTTCTTTGTTTCTTTGAAAGAGCAAACTGACTCTATCCGCGCTAAGTTATCTACATGATCAGAAAGAAACAAAATGTCTACTATTGTTTTCACTCAATTATATTCAAACCATGATGAAACAGTCACTTTGATAATGTCACTTTGAAACAAAATGTCTAATTGTTTTCACTCAATTATATTCAAACCATGATGAAACAGTCACTTTGATAATGATGGTAGAACCATCGAAACGTTGGACAGCATTAGTTTTAATTTTCCTACTGAAGTATTTCATTTATTCCATAAGTACTCTTTGGGAGCTTATTACAGTAGAAATGCCATCAGATTTTAAGTGGAGAATAAGAAATCTTCTCATTAAAAGAACAAACAACAGAAAGTTAAGATTGTAATCTTCATATCGTTAACATAATTATTCTTACAACATATACCAACATTTCCCCAACATTTATTTTTATTATAATTATTTTGATTATGAATTAACATTGAAACATATTTGATTAATCTAAAATATGGAGTCCACACATGAAAAGTTATACTGCAACTGTTAGGGGGTTTAATAATTATTAAAAAATGTTCACTGCAAATGGGCATGAAGATCATAACACTAGAGGTGATTATTCCTTTTAATTACAGTAACTATAATGTCTTAGTTTATCATTGAATTACAGCAAGATTTAAAATACACCCTAATTTTTCTCTCATCTGAATCTAGTTACCTCAGATTCTGATAGTAAAAGCTGTTCCTTGGATGGTTTGATGAGTGATGTGATACAGCTAAGACCCATCAGTGAATGTGCCCAATGATGTGTTTTGATCAACTTGCCTTTGCAAAATTATTACTTTGCGGCTATAGCAAGAGTTCCCATTTGAAACACACACCTCTTCAAAAATAGCACATTATGGAATTCTCATATTACAAATCTAGCATTATAAATACCGTGTCATTAAAAATATTTTTTTCAGATCTGTTTTCTGGAGATTGAAGGAGTGCTGACTGTTGAAAATGTGTAATCTCATCAATAATTAATTAGTTCTGACTTGAATTTACAATGCTAATTTAATTTAAACCAGCTGGTTAACTTCTGGGTAACATTTTTTCAGGGGTTTGCTGAATAATAATTATTTTGTTCTCCAGTTTTTTAACCACTCATTGGCAAAAACACATCACTTTTACTATTAGCTCAAAATAAAAATATCCACAATAATTACATTAAATTACTATATTTGTGTCATTATCACACATTTCCTTGTCACAGATACCTATCAGTAGCTTCATGTCAACTGCATGTATACATACATAGGTCAATTACTGACACACGTTTTTCTGTATGCAGAAATAAAGTCAAAATGAAGCCAACATCAGACATCATTTTCTCACCTAATCCAAGCTAAATGCAATTAAATTATGCAATTCTACTTTGTCTAGTAAGTTACCAGATCTGAGAAGGTATCTGTGCTGACAAGTGGTTACCAGTATATCATCCTGCATTCACACTGTAGTACATTTTTAGGGTGGGGGAGAGTTCACAGGTTTCCCAGAGGAAATGTGATAGACCTCTTTTGTTTTGAGGGCTATACACTGGCTGAGTAGGTTTCCTGTGGCTCACATGCAATTTGATCTACCTACTCTGTGGAAGGTTTCTTTATTGTACTTGGGTAGAATAAGACACTGCATTTGAGTAAGCTATCCAACTAACCAATAATTGGTTAGTTGGATAGCTTACTCAAATGCAGTGTCTTATTCTACCCAAGTAGAATAAAGAAACCTTCCACAGAGTACGTAGATCAAATTGCACGTGAACCACAGGACACCCAATGCTAATTATTAGCATTTGTTTATTTCTCCTACTGTATTTACCAATACATAAAGTTTAAAATTACCTTCAAAAGTTATGTAAATTAAATTATAAATTGTACTCTTGATGATTTCACACCAAAGATTATCTATCGACTCCAAAGTGAAAATGTGAGTAACTAATAACTGAACACTAAGATGGTACAACAAAGAAATTTGTTGTATTGTTAACAAATGTAATTGTGGTAAAAAAAAAGTCATGTATTTTAAGTGTGTAAAAGCAATGAACACACACATGCAAAAGTATAACATTACCTTCTCAAAATGTACAACAGCATACTCCGAGCCATCATAATGGACTCTGGGAAACTTGATCATCAGGAACATGAAATTGGAGTTCCGCTTTTCTCTCTACAAAGGAATCAGATCATTAGAAATGGTTGTGTAGTATAAAGAATAGGATTAAAAGAATTAAACTCTAGCACAAGTACCTCATCAAGTTGTATGATTGGAAGGGAGCTACAGTATTTACTGTAATGTTTGTAATGCGCATTTGATTATTCTTATAGAAAATGTGCAACATAAATATTAAATATTATTATTATTATTATTATAAATAAATATGTACACTTAAATAGTTTTTTGTTACAGTGTATCTACCATAATGGATACCTCTCCTATAAAAGTAGACACTTGAACATTAGTCCCAAGGGGTACCCACTTGAGGAAAGTTTTCCAAAATTACAGCTGTTACTCAGAGCAGTACTCTCCTTAGGTTCTGTTTGGAATGCTGTACACAGTGGTTCTCACTTTTTATTCTGTGGAAGTATGACCATCCAAATAATGGCTTTAAAGCAGCACTTTCTTGTGGCATTGTTTATTACTGTAACGTACAGTGAAGAAGGTGGATGTAACTTTTGAGTGTGTGAATGAAACCAATAAGTGCACAGAGCATTCAAATGAAAGCTTCTTGATGGGCAGTACTCTCCTGTGGTGCCATCTATTTTGCTATAGGTAACTGCTTCTAACATCTAAGACCGGCAATAACATTCATATGAATGCTTTCAAGCACTAACTTCCTGTGGTCCCATTTACAGTATTATGCTGTACTTGTAAGGTGGTTCCAACTTTTGAGTCTGTGGATGAAATCTTAATGTGTGATCATTCAAATGAGAGCCACTGAGCAGTACTTTCCTGTGGTGCTACAGGTTTATTATGTTGTACAAGGTGGTTCCAACTTTTGAGTCTGTGGATGAAATCCTAAAGTGTGATCATTCAAATGAAAGCTACTGAGTAGTACTTTTATAGAGGGCCACAGGTTCGTCAGTTGTTAACTGTAATGTGTTTTACCCTCGTGAAATAAGGTTGTTATTATTATTATAATTATTTAATTTATTATTCCTGTGGTGCTACAGGTTTATGTTGTACAAGGTGGTTCCCACTTTTGAGTCTGTGGATGAAATCCTACAGTGTGACCATTCAAATGAAAACCACTGAGCAGTACTTTCCTGTGGTGCTACGGGTTTATTATGCTGTACAAGGTGGTTCTTACTTTAGAATCTGTGGATGAAACCCTAAAGTGTGACCATTCACACAAAAGCTACTGAGCAGTACTTTCATGACATGCTGTTAGTTTCAACTTTCTTGATATCCTTAGAAAAGAATTTAGTAATATTTTTCTTGTTTCGACCCTGAATGCTGGAAATAAAATTTGATCTTCTTTCCTGAATGCCCTTGGGAATAAAAGAATTAAGATAGTACCAGTTCAAGACAGACATCAGTCATTAAGCCATATTCTCACCTCATTCACCATTTCAATTTCTCTAAACGTCAGTCTGTCCAACCAGTCTACCTTAAGCATTCTTCCCTTGTGGTGTTTTTTACTTAGCTGTAAACAAAAACAAATATAACAAATGAAAACTTACAAACCTATTAACTGACCAAATTTCTTGGATTCAGTCCAATGACATAGAGTGTAACAGATACACCTTATTTGGTGAGTTGGTAGATAATACGTGTGTATAGTTTACGAGTTGTGTAAAAATGTGAGTAATGAGTAAAATGTTGGTGCGTATTATTGACGAAAACACTGAATAAGAGGTTTATTATTCCACTGCAAAGTTTTGGTTTTGCTTCATCTCCTTCAGGAAAAAAAAAGAGTCAAACTGGGATTGTACGGTGTAATACACTGGCATATTTTGCGCATTCTTTTACCCTTATATGGTAAAATGACACAACAGTGCAATAATAATTGTGATTATCTCATGCACCTTAGCCAGTCTGCTCATCTGGTCCTCGCCTGGTGTGGATTTTCCAGGCGTGGTCATGGATTTCTGTCCATCAGCCTCTACACCAGGCCATACTTTTAAGTCATGCATCCCACGACGTTGGGTCCTACATGTACCGTAAAAAATTTTATTAACACATAATTCGACAGTGCAGCGACTATTTTTTGTTTCAAATAATTATTTTCTAAATTACTTTAATTTATCAATATTTAATTATAATAAATTATATTTGATTTAATTACTGTTTTATGTGGTTTTAATAATCAGGTTTAATGTTAGGTAAAAAACGTAGAATGAACACAACTTTCTCTTACTACATTACTTTTAATTATTATGCATTCTTTTTAGGTATATTTTGAAGACGTTTGTGCTTCAAACTGCATGATTCCAAGGACAGTGTGTAACAATAGAGAATCCATACATTTTCACATCTGTATGGGGTGTTTCTTGGCACTACTGAGTATATAGTGGTAAGCTCTGGACAAGCTGTTAGCCAGAACAGTGTTTGGGTGTCCTGTGGAGGCTCACTTTAAGAACCAATTCATGGAAAAGCCTCCAACCTCCATATGTGGTAGTACTGTATGTACATAAAAAAGAAAAATCCTTTGGACCATGTTACCATGCTTGTGATGTTTGTCAACAGGAAGGTCACCTACCCATGTTTTCCAAACAGAGAAACGGTAGTTCCACCAACAGGAATGGCTTTTCTTGGTCCGTACACATCCCATATGGTAAAACACACCTGAGCATTGCGAGGTAGATCAGGATACTTTATGGGCAGCTTTAGCCATTCATTCCAACTAGGAAAAAACAGATAATCAGATCCCTCTTTCTTGTAACAAACTTAGAGCCAACTTAGATGGGGTGGAGCCTTAGGCAGGGCAATATCACATAAACATCTGCATCAAAACAATGCCCCACATTAGCTTCTATGGCAGGCAGGTTCCAGTTTAAACTTGAGAACTGTTATATCCTTCAGATATAATACTGAATCAAAGCATTTGTTTAATAATTATTGCTGTCTGCCCCTTTGTTTTCTTCTAGGTCATCCCAGGAAAAAGTCTGTAAGGTTGTCGTGTTGCTTACATGTGAACCACACGGCCAAGCCAAGTCAGTCACTTTTTCCAAAACAGGTTGACAAGAGTGGGCTGTCTAATTTGCTCAAACACCTTCACAATCCCTTCATCCCTCTACACGTAATACATAAATTATCTCCCTGCAGACATCTAGTATAGAAAGCTGCAAGTTGTTTTAATGCTAGGACAGTAGTACTCAACATCTTAACTTCATAAAAAAAGGTGGTGGCAGTTGTCCAAAGATTGTCACAGCAAAGAATTATTGTTTTGGCTCCTGGTCAGTCACTCAGTAAAATGCAAACTAAACTGGTCTGAGCCTTGAAATTTCACTTAAAACATTGATCTAGTACTTACTTCCACCTAGTGCTGAAAGGTTTGTAAGATGTTCTTGTAGGAAGACACAGTGGCTGACCATCAGCAAATACTTGGCACGTTACGTAGAGGTCAGAACATTCACTACAAACAGAAATCTTCAGTCAGAGAATGCAGGCAAATATATAATTCTCACTAGCAAAACTAAATCACACATAAAAAACCACCAAAGAACTCTTTGGAAAGAAACTTGAGAAAAATACAAGAAGAACAACTGAATCAGTAAACCAGATATAAAACTTCAGCCTACATGCACATAGGGTGGGAGGGAAGGCACAAAAAATGAAGTTGTAGAATCAAACTTGTGAACTACAGCTGTATGTGTATAAACAGATCTACAATATCAACTGAAAGATATGCCCTCATGCACTATGTTGCATATCCTATGTTTCTTAATAAGTAGCCCAGAAATGCACAATAATATGCCTAGCTCTAATTAATTATTTTTAACAGAGCTAAAAATATAACAGTTTACTAAATTAATAATGTATTTGTTCACGTCTTTCTTCAAGGCAGTTTTGGGATCTAACTAATGAAACTAGAACTTAATTTACTCTCAGTGTAAAAATACCATATAATGTTAACAAATGGTCTTGCATACAGAAAGCAAGTTACAGTTTTGAGATACAAAACAGCACTCTTTAATCTTGACATGTTTCAGCAATGAGATAATCTGACACTTTTCCACATACATCTGTGAGCACCTGAGACTATGGATAGGGTCTCTCACATATTTAAGCACTTGCAAAACTCTGAAGAATGTTGCACTTTATGTTCTTATAATTTATTGTTTCAAAATTTTAGTTTATGCTAGCACCAGTTTTCATTCAACTTAATATAAAAGAACACATCCATATCCAGTCAGAACAGCCTATTTTGAATCAGCAACTGCATCACATTAATTTAGGACTTTCTTTATAGTTCTCACATAGTTCTTAAATTTATAATAAGTACACAATGAAAATTCTTGGAAAAAATTTCCCAGCCCCCAGCTGCAATCAAACCTATGTTATTGGTCGTCTGTCAGTTAAGCCATGATGTTATTGGCAGTGAAGACTGTAAAATAACATCACGGCTTAACTGACAGATGACCAATAACATCACGAGATCATTGACCACTCAAGACAACGACCAGAGACTTATAACATCTACTGACGATTCACAGTTCACTTGACCCTGATGGTGACTTCTGCTCAGGTTGTCGAAACGTCCGTCAATGTCACCACAAACAGTCCTTCTCAGGACTACACTCACCCGGACTATCATAATTTACCGACTCCTGAAAGATGTAACATTTTTCAAAATTTAGAGAATCCTGCTCCACAAGTAATTGTTGTTCACACTGACCTCTCATAAACTCCCGAGTATCTCAACTGGGGATCATCCAGCAGTTCTTTGTAACCTTTACGCTCTCTTTTCCCCTCTAATGTACATCTGAAATACATGTAGAATATAGGTAACATACAAGTTGAAGTCTGTGTCAGCTATGTGGCTCACCACATCAGAACAGCACTTACACTATAACTCTAGTGTTTGTACCATGGAAAAATAAGAATTCAAAGGGGCTCTGTTGGGAAGACATTGGTCTCGTTCTTTTTTTTGGAAGTTTATGGACCGAAGAACTCAACGAATATCTTCCCAATACGGACCTCACGCTAGTTCAGTAACATAAATGTACTAAATTTTAGTGACATTTAACCTTACAATGATCGTAAAGAACTCGTCAGATCAGATCACTCATAAGCTAATTTCACTGCACGTTTGAGTTCACTTAGTTCAGTCGACGTAAAACTGCAATGGACGTCCGCTACCTCGTTATTGTTACTATCAAAATAAAGTACATCATTCCACTTGTTTGAACTTACACTTTGAGCTCAAGATTTGTGTCCAGATCACAACTATAGACGTAATAAAACTTCTCTTGGTTGGAGTTCGGATCCACCATTTTGTTTCCACCTTCCCGCCAACATGCGCCTGCGTTTTCATCGGCTAGCGGAATCTCATGTGCCACTATTTAGTGTCATATATGATCGGTGTTCCAGTCTTTTTCTATCGCTTGTCACGGGGTCCTTGTCATACATGAAGTATGTCACCATCCATTGAACGAATAACATGGCGGACAAAGTGTTCATATGATCTTGCGGTATTGAACTCCGTATTTACGCTCTGACTGAATCAAGTTCTTGTCAAGAATGACGCGTTTTGCTCGTGCTTCAAAAAAGACAAGCCTAGAAGCAACTCCGTGGCACGAACTCGTTAATTCAGGAGGTATAAATTGTCACTGTTTACATCATGAAGCAAATGCACGTGGAGCTTTTTACAGATTTTTAAATTGTCTTGATTTTTCGATGATTTTTGCACAGCTGCAGGTATGAAACAGACTGGAGGCAGTTTTGGCACAAAACTGACTGACACAATTTAAGTACAATTTTTTAAATTTTGCAACACAAACTGTGATCAGTTGTTCTGCTTTCAACCAGTCAGATGCAACTGTATTCAGTATTAAAGTAACTGAACATAGGACATCTTCCGTTGAACCAAAGACCACGCCAACATGGAAGGAGAACCGTATTATTTTAATGATCACAATCATAAACAGCAATCACAAACAATTCGCTCTAAAATACAAAGAAACTATGTTGGCACTCGGCCTTACAAATATGTAATTAAAAGTAAATGAGAAATTAACTTAAAGAAAACTGGAATTCAACTGAGAACTTTCTTCTATGACTGCCTCCGTAATTGGCGTTCATATAAACAACTTGTTGAACTTCTTGACAAATAACTGGTTAGCAAACTTACAACAACTGGTTAGCAAAACTTAAAATGACTGGTTAGCTTGACCATTTTTCTCGCAACTGAAAAGCTACGCTCGGTAACGTGACTTACGCTATGCTAATATTGTGGTGCTTAAATTTAAAAGAAGCACGCGGGCAACATTAATCCGCTCCGTCGGCACGTCCAAAGTAACTAATTAAAGCTGAACATTTGTCAGAACAGGTCTTTCTCCCAATAACGTTATAGAGAATTCACTGTCAGAGGAAAAATGCCCGATTGTTTTAAGTTGTTTTTACATGTATGATTTGTTCCTTTTCTGAACCCAGAGTATAGATTTTTTTTGATTAATTAAAATAGGTGACAATAGTTCAAAAGCAAAGGGAAAAGCAACAAGTCAGGACACCCACAGTGTAGCTGGAAATAAAGTGAAAATGGCTGGTAAGAAAAGAAAGAAAAACTCTATTGTCGATGAAGGGAATATGAAGCCGAAGAAATCAGGGAAACTGGAAGACAAGAAGGAACACAGTAGAGTGGTAGAGGAGGGAGACAATGAACATGTAGGAACTGCCCTTCAGAAAAAGGATACAACGAAGCCTTGGAAAAAGAAATTTAATGTAAGCAAAGGCAGTAAACAAATAAAGACAAAGAAAAGGCTAGGTGCTCTGAAAAATGTTGAAATGCACAAGGTAAAATCACCCTCCAATGCAAATAGGACAGAAACTTTGGATAAAAAACATGAGGCAAGAAGGAAGCGGAGAGCAAAAGGAAAGGTAAGAATCATGTGGTTCTCATGGAATTATGTTCCATGTCTCAGAAATGGTCAACAGAGTTCCATGCCATTGCTTCAAGACTGTAGTTGCAATTGTATATTAAAGTGCTTCTTCAAAGCCTGTTTCTTCCTCGTTTAGGTTTTTAGGTTTCACTTGTTATTATTATTATTATTATTATTATTATTATTATTATCATTATCATTATTATTATAATTTCCCTCCTGAAACCCAGGGGGGCACTCAAGCATATTAGCGACAGGGGAGGTGCGAAGACCTTTTTTGAGTTTAAAATTAGCGACCTGGGACTTTCTTTGGGTTAAAAATTTTCTGGACAAAGAGTATTTGCGGATCAGAAGACTTTAGCAGGACTTTTTAAGGGCTGATAAAAAGCATGTGTACCTCAGAGTTCTCAGTTTTATATCAAATAATAGTATCTGTTTAGTTTCATTAACAGACTGAGAGAATTCCATTTTTCATGCCAGTTAGATGTATGCATTATGAATAAAGAAAGGTGGCAGCATAAACTGTCTTGAATTCTCTTCACCAGTTTTTCTTTTCTTATGCAGATTAAAGGGTTATTTTAGGCTACGTTCTTGGGCATTTGGGGGGGGGGGGTTTAGTTCCAGCCTTATGGACTTTTTTTGGGTATGAAACTTTGGCCTCATTCTCACCTCACTCCATGTTCGGCATCTAGGCAGGAATAAATAATCAGAACCTGACTGAGGTGTGGACTGTGAAGACAACATCTAAATGTAGCTATACCTGTCTATAGTAAACAACTTTTAATTAAAACTAATTGGCCCTAGATATCTAAAGGCAAAAACTTGTAACATCTTTTATTCAATGACAAATTGGGTATCAAAAAGCAAATTAATTTACATCATCTTATTCATATCTATTGTACACTGATAGGCTTGTTTCCATTGCCGACAAACTGGGCATTTGGTTTCTGAGTGTCCACTGACCCAAGGTGCAGAGATGGGTGTTGGCAACTGTTATAAGTGTGGATCTTCTGAACATACAACTAAAAACTGCGTCAGTAAATCAGCAGATGCTGCAAGTAGGTGGACTTTTTTGGTCCAAATTACATACATGACATGTTACATGTTAAACATACACGACTATATACAGCTTGGTGTTAATGCTGTGATTTAAAAGATGGCACAATCTTCATTATCATTCTTTTTAATTTGATTATTTTTCAAAATATTGTAAGTGTTAAACTGCAGGCATCATAACAAAATTCTTCTGCAGAACTGTCATTTGAATGGTCATACAATTTAAGGATTTTATCCACAGGGCTTGAGGATTTAAACCACTCACACAATGTGAATAATAAAGAGCATCACATGTACAGGAAAGTACAATGTTATTGTACTTCCTTCTATGAATAAATAAATAAATAGTTTAAAAAATAAATTTGTTGATTTACATCAAGCAAATGCTGAAAAAGAGAGAGAGCTAGAGGGTACTCTCGGGAATTTCATATAGGTCCTTAAAAGTTATGAACACCTTACATGTACAACCCAAAGTTTGAGTCAGGATTGAAAGACTTCATTTAAAACCTCATCCCCTTTCAGCTACAACTTAATACTAAAAGATGATTTTGTTTTCTCGGCTTAATTGTAACAGCCTTTCCATTTGCCAAGTGTTTCATTTGTGATGAAAATGGTCACATAACAAGAGCCTGTCCTGACAACCCTAAAGGACTTTATCCAAATGGTAAGAACAGTTTAGACAATAATCTAATGTATTTTTAATATGAATATTATTATGCTAATATTAATAATTATTTGTCTTCAATAATAAATTAATATTTAATAATTATTTGACTGTCTTAAAAGCCACTACAGTCATTGCTTGGGTTAGCATAATATGCTAATAAGTTTAGCAACTTAGATCAAGATAACCAGGCCACATTGTGGGTGCAAGGCCACACCAAGTGTTAAGCCATTTAGCATTATTATTAATTAGTATAATTGCTCAGGTGATTATAGAGAAGCGCACACACTGATTGGTGATGATTCCAATCTGAATGGTTTATACCAACCTGGCAAGAATGCCCCCCAAGGAATGGCATGGTACTTCTGGAAAAAGGCCTATATCACTGTCAAGAGGTCAGAGATGAAGATACCCCCAAGGGAGTTTTAAGATTCTGCGTCACATCTAAGGGGATTTAAGAGCTTTTAGTATTATTGCTCAGGTGATTATAGAGAAGCGCGCACACTGGTTTGTTGAGGATTACGTTGTATCTTGCTATAATCACCCCGCGCGCAATGATTATAATACTGAAGCACTAATTGTCAAAATAGCCACTGCGCGATTTTTGATGTTTCTGAAGAAAAGAAAAAAGAAAATGCATTTGCTCTGATAATCATCACCTGAGCAATTATACTAAAACAATAATTCTCCTCAGGCTCAGCGAATATTGTGGAATGATATTACTCCACAATATTCAATTCACGTTCCGCGAATAATTGTTAAAAAAGAAATACAATCAAATCTCTCTATGCAACCACCTCTTATAAATAACCATACCACTGAAAATTTCTCAATCAAGTCACTCTATAGTTGAAACCTGCCATAAGCAACCACCTATCCTAAGTGACCACAACCACTTTTTGGGATGACAGTTGTGTTTTTGAGAAGTTGTGGTTAGACCCTTAAAAGTGTGTGAAAAAACCAAACAGCTTTTAAAAAACTATGCCTTTGGCTCATGTTGGCCAAGCTTTGAATTCACTTGTGTTGCTACAATGTCACGGAAATTATAATTAATAATAATAATAATAATAATAATAATAATATAACAATAATGATAATAATGATATTTTTATTAATATATTCTGTATAACTGGGAACAAGAAGACTGGTATCTAATTACAAATTTAAGTGTACATAATGTAACATTTTTCATCTAAAAACATGGTTTTAAATAGATATAATGCTGCATACACACAGGAAGTATTATTATTTTAATAATTTTATTGCAGTCTGCTTTCTTTTTCATTATAACTTGTAAGCACTGAATGACAGAGTCATTAACACTACAGTAGTATATACTGTACTTTTATAGCATTCTGCCAGAAGCAACAGGTGTTTAGTTAACTTGATAAGGAGTTTGTTGCCAGGAAGTATATATGATATTGATCTCTCTATGGTTAAAGGGCAATAACTAGTTAGTGTATATATCCTTTTTTGCAGGTGGAGGATGTAAAATTTGTGGATCGGTGGAACACTTTCGAAGAAACTGTCCTGAATTAGCTAAACAGACTAAAGGTAACAATCTTAATTATACCAATGCATTTGTTGATACAGCATGTTTAAAAGTTCATGTCTACGTCTGTTTAGAGATGGCAATGCCATACCTGAGGTGGCATGGAAGGATATTCGCCTAGTAGTTTGGGCACCAGACTTGTAATCTGGAGGTGTTGAATTGGATGTTGGTCCTCCTCTCTGACTGCTAGAGAGTTTTGTTTTTCCCATCCTGAAGTCACTGCTAACCCCTCTATGCCAGTTACCAGGGATGGGAGTACTCCCATATATAAGCTGTATGGGTATGTGCCGCTGTGAAGGGTATGGTTTTCAACGAGGTTAGTCTGGGATAGGGGTACAAATCAGAGCGTTTGCACTCTTTGTGTGGTTGAACTGACAGGATTATAAATGATGCAAATTTATGAATTCAAAATGATTTTCTCCCATTTTGTTGTAGGTTCATCAACCACTTTACTTATTCAAAATATGAGGAATAAAAAGGGACACTTTAGTGCAGATGCAGAGCTAGAGGATGATGAAGGGACCTCTCATAAAGCACCAAAGAAAAAGGGACCTAATGTTGTCAAATTTTAATTTGTGCTTAAAAAATATCATCATTTGTGTGGTCGTTTTACATAATGTGCGAGTTGATGTGATCTCACAATCATGTACACCACAAAATACGACACACATCACCTAGGAAACATAACACCTATGTGTACATGTCAGAATTGGTCTCCAGGATTTGTGATTGACAGTATGAATGCTTCAGACTTGCTGTATAAGCTCGCTGCATGTTTAAAGTACAATCAGGCTCTATTTTAATTTGCCTTGAAAATAAACTTGGACAACACAAACTGAATCGCTCTTTAAGAAACTTGCTTAACCCTTTTTGCATCCTTGGAACTTTGACGGTCAATCTCACGACTCTTGTAAAAACTTTATGATGGTGACTAACCTGCAATCACGCCAAATTTTAGCATCGCTCTCATATTCTCTTATGTTGGTCGCTCGCTAAAATAGGGCCTGATACAATCTCTCACAAGAGTTCGTGTCGGCGGCCAAATTTTGGCCGCAGGAATCTCGCAATCTGATTGGCCCTTTAACAATAGAGCTGTCAACGGAAGTAAATTGTCTACGAGACTCTATCCGACCGCTATCGCCAAGGAACAACCAAGGAACAAGTCTGCCGAAGTAAAATGTGTTGCTCTAATAAATTCTCGTCGTTCTAGGAGAATTGTCACCATTTCTTTCTCTCCTGAGAATGGCG
>Ga0126336_10000147_pt1 | contig 21024 bp, 10 predicted proteins | sample SidCmetagenome_FD_92530 | JGI IMG/M metagenome (GOLD analysis project Ga0126336, IMG submission 92530) | Coral microbial communities from El Islote,Puerto Morelos, Mexico - Siderastrea C C metagenome | ecosystem: Host-associated > Invertebrates > Cnidaria > Coral | place: El Islote,Puerto... | reverse complement strand
TTTTCGTAATCTTCAATTAATAATCTTTCAGAAAATATATAGTTTGTTAGGGTTCTTGTGAAACGCCTGACCCTCAAACGGTGAAAACGCAATGTTGTCATTTGGGGTACCCTGATACCTTAAACTGACCACGAGGTGACTGAAACTTCGATATTTAAAGCAGAAGGCCGCAAAGCATCACGCCAACAGTGCGCATAACAGAATGCTGGAATTTGAAAATCTTAAGCCTTCCCGCGTGACGGGCTAATTATGTATGCAGTGAGAATAGTGTTCCTGTTTACCCAATTTCGATTTTCAGTTTCCATTCAGTTTGTCAGTGACTCAACACAATACACTTAACCGTTTTTGAAGAAGTTCGAATTAAGGAGCTCCTGATCCTTCTCTCAAATACTCAAAATTATCGTCTTCTCAAAAAGGCCATTAAACAACGAGAAGATAGTAAGAAATACAGTTTTCAACTTGAATAGAATCATGAAAAATTATCCTAATTACGGTTGCGTAACATTACACCTATCTTGGGAGGCAGACAAAGCTAACAATTTGTGAAATTTTCATTTTATCGAATTATCACTAAACACACTTCCTCACCTCGCGTGGGGAGACTGTTTTATCGATGTAGAATCTTTGTTAATTCCTCCTGCAGCAGGTTTCAAGCGACTCTCATCAGATCTTCCCCCATGACTGCATTTTCTCAAATTCTCAGGTTTCTTGATGTCTTGCCCTGAGCGATAACCACTCGTGAGTTTGACCGTGTCCAAGTTGTTTTCACATGAGCCATCAGTCAGACCAGATTGCGGCTCTAAAGTGCAGCTCTTGCACGTTGCTTCCGTGGGCCCTGCAATGAACTCTTGCGGGATTTCACTTCCAGGTTTGCCGAGCACATCATATGGACCGGGATTGGCGAGTTCTAGCCAGTTTGAATGGCTGTAGAAGTCCTGCAAAGTATGAAGAGCACTGCCTGCCAGGTTTCTAGCGTGCTGTAGTTTATCCCCTTGCAGAAGGGATGTTATAAGTTCTTGACGCAACTGGATGAGCCGCTTGGACCCCTGTTTGAACTGCTCGCCATCAAAATGCGCAGAGGCTGAGGTGTTTAAAGGGAATGAATCTACTTCAACGTTGGCTGTCTGAATCTCGTTCAAGGCATTCAGGAACTGGATCTGTGGGGATATATTGTCAACGGTCTCTTGAAAAGCAGTCGGTGACTCCGAGGCTAAGATATCATATAGGAATCCTGTCAAGTATTCGCCCCTCAAATATTGTGGATTGTCGCGAAAAAAGTAAATCAGTGGCTTCAGAAATCCCTTCTTCGTAATCAGTGTGTGATCGAGCGTCGTCGAATCTCCCGATGCCAAGTTCACTCTCGGAAGAAATGCTCTGGCAGGTACAGAAAGGTAACCTACTAGCAGAAAAAACGGCACAAGAGAAGTGGCTGCCATCCTTGGAGGGCTCAAAGCTATCTGACACGCAGACAAATAAGCAAGCCTTTATAAAACTCTGATGTGTCAATCTATTTTTGTTGAAGCAGTGATGCGTGAAACCTAGTTCCCAAGGAATTGAAGGAACAGAGAAACTTTAAATCAAGATCATGACCGCATGATGAAAGCGTAAGTAAACTCAGCTGCGGACCGTGAACAAGCCACGAATGCGCAGAACCACTTAAATTTTGCGAACGTTTTGTAAACAGCCTACAAATCCATTACTTCATTTCTACTTCCGCTTAATTTAGGGACTTTTCTGTTAAGCTCATAATAGGCTTATGCAGCGTTGGCTTTTGGATGTTTTCGCGATTAACCCTTTAAACCGCGAAAGTGACAGCATCTAAGTTCTCCTTACAATATCCCTACATGGCCTAACATAAAAGCCAGGAAAATGATATGGAGGGAATGATCACAGTATTAGTAACAATATTAATTGTCCTTAGGTTTTATAGAAATCATTCTCCCAAATTATAATATAAGAAATAAATATATTAATGTAGCCTTAGGAGGAGAATATATCCATTTTGATATTGGGGGTGAAAGGGTCTAGCTCTTCTCCAGATTTCCAGAACCTCTAAACTTGTACCAGGACAAACGGCTGCGAGCGGGAAGTTCCTTCAAATCAATACAAGAAAATGCCGCCAAAAGCCGATATTCAAGCCGGCAAAAGTGTTGTCAAACAACTAGACCGCGTTCACACTAATGTGTTTCGTTTGAAAAGGTGTATTTTGTAATGGGTTTTCGCATAATTATCATGCATTGGTAAAGGTGGATTTCTACTTGGAAACTACGCAATCGATAAATTGCTTTACGTTTTCACTTGCGTTAAGCCATCCCTTTAATCTGACGTAAGAAAGAAACGCCGAGAAAAAACATTGGTAAATAAATAAATAAATAAATAAAATAAAGGGAGCCTTGATTTAATCTTTCCCGCGTCAATGCCATTTTATAAGGAACCGTTATTATTCTGTAATCTGCTTTAAGACGTCGTTATAAGGTCGTTATAAATGTCAGAGTCACTTTAACATGTGTACAAAGCATGTTATACTTGGAAATACCCGAGAAAACGGAGTGGACAGTGAAATAATCTTTTTTTTTTTTTTGGTTTTTGGAAGAAAATGGGTCGATGGGCCAACAAGAAACATTTTATATGGATGGCCTTACATTAGCCAGCCAGTCAAATGCATAAGATCCCACGGCCCTAAAATAGTTTTCAGTTGTTTCGTGATTTTTTATGCGCAAAACGCGATTTAAACGTACATACAATAGGCGGCCGATAAAATTCACTTGTTCCCATACTCTAAGGGCCTCTTCATATGAGCCCGGTTGACCGGGATGGCTCGGTTCCCGAGATCTCGCCTCATCACGTTTTCATTTGTAAAAATTCCGATGCCGGTTCATACGAGAAGGCGGGCTGGCTCAGTTACCGAGATCCGGGCTTCCAATTACCGAGACCTCGGTAACCGGGCTGGAAATTTAAATCCCATATGAACAGGTCGTTCCGGTTACCGGGACGAAAAAAAAAAGAAAATCAAATACGCATGCGTTTCTGTCGCAGGCCTTTTTCAAGCCGTTTTTTTTTACAGCAAAAATGATTTCTTGATGTTGAATGAGTAAAGATAACAGAACTACTGCGCAAAAAAAATCATAATATTTTCATGTACAGAATTTCATCCCGGTAACCAGGCTGAATTTTCCATGTTAACAAACGACAAAATTCGTCCCGCTAAACGGGCCAGCCCGGTTACTGGGATCATATGAAGAGGCCCTAAAGGTAGAATGCTACTATAGCGTTTCAGTTCACTTGTGACAGTTGTGCGTAAATTAAAACGGATATAATCAATATAATTTCCGGCAAACTTTTGCGCACAATATGAATACTACGCGTTACGTTTTTACCAGCGTTAACGGAGGCTCATTTCTTACAACGGCCGGTCAGTCTAATCATTTCCGTTTTTCCGTCTGACAATTTAAAATATTTGTCTAATTTTATCCCTCGCAATTTTTCTATTTTGCTTTAAAGAAATTAAACAAAAAATATTATATCTCAAAACTCCCTACTCCGCCCGGAATTTGTCTCAAACGCCTATTCTGCTACTGAAGCTCTATTCAACGATCAACTGGGCGCCGTGAAAATGACGGCAGCAGTAAACACTGAGTTTGAGAGACAGGGAAGGAAAGACGAACAAACAAGCAAACAGAACAAGATATCTTTCAAAGGTGATTTCAGTACGCATTTTCTATCGTTTTAGTATGGATGATAGCCGAAAGCCAACCGAAAAAAATCCGTCTTTAAACAATAACACATTATAGTAAGACCGATCAGGCGAAAAAACGAGAAGAAAACGGCCATCAGTGAGATAGAAATATTTTCTTGCGTTTTATGACTTTTGATGACGCAATAGTGTGCAGGTGGACTTACATTCTTTGAAAGAAATTCTCAGAATAAAAAGCATGCCTAGAAACGGCCTTAATTTTCAAGTTTACGAAAGTGGAGGATTACACATTTCTCTGTTTGTTGTTGTGCAAAACAGTGACGGAACAGCACACGCATAGCAAGTTTGACCGCTGTGCGTGTGTTAATTATCATTCTTTTTTACTTTCCACAGCGGCTAACGTTCGGCACCTAGATGCGCATGTCCTGCATGTCAAAACCGATCTCACAGAGACACCCTTACGAGAAACGCGATTTCACACTTTTAAGCTAAAAGTTCATATTTTTACTAAACGTTTTCAATCGCTTGGCTCTAAACTAATAAGAGAAGAGTCTTTTAATGCTTCGACCTTATTATGCCACTATTTGCGAGGCTTAACTGTCCGAGTTATAGAAAAGACATGTTATCACTACATTTCGTATTTCTATTTTATTTTACCAACGATGAATTGCTTAAGACACACACAAAAAATGGTACGTCCTCGTTCCCAGGCCTCACGAAAGCACTAGAAAGTTAAAGGTTGTAGTGAACTGAACCGGAAAAAAAGCTTGTGCTTCCGATAAAGCTTGGGACGAAGCAGCACAACTTACGACTGGTTCAGTAAACGTCGATAAGATTTTACAAACATACAAAACTACAGACCCTGTATTGTATCCTACAGATGGTAGGATATGCAGAATTAAGGTATATTTAACAATTATTCTACGAGGGCGCACTGGATATCGAACGAGGTGCGTAGCGCCGAGTTGTTACAATCATTTGATATCCAACAAGCCCGAGTAGAATAATTGTTTTATTAAAAACTCAACCACTATTTTTTACGTCGCATCGGATTTGAATCTGAACATTTAATTTGGAGCTGATGGAACACAGAGCTACAACGAGTGCAGGTAATCCAGTGTCAATTTTGCGTAGTGTAGCCAATGAAATGTCGCCCTTACTTCCATTTTGGTAGTTTGTTCACTGCTCGTTGAGATTGCTTCATGATTTTCGTACTGACTCGTCATGAATGTGTGACACTTTTAACTTATTGCTTTTCTCCCATTTTACCGTGTTTATTTTGTCTTGTTCTGATATTTCCGAGTGGAAAGCTTCCCGATAAAACCTACTGTTTGTAAAATTTTAATGTTTGACGTGTCGATGAAAGAATTGATTGGAAACACAACGCTAAATGCTTAAATTTCTACTTCTACACAGTTCCTTGTCGTCCTAAGAAATCAAGCACTCCGGAATAAATTTGATTCTCAGTCAGGCTCGTTGATTTAAATTTGCTGCAAAGTGAGTTTTCTCGTTTATTTTTCTCGCCGGGTTGCTCATGAGGAAAAAATCTTTCAGCTCCTTTTGTTGTTGAGTGTTCATTGACCATATTTGGTCGCAGCAGGTATACGAGCTGATAGCCTAGCTCCGTTCAGCCAATCAAAATGCTAGAAATCCATTATACCTAGTCCAGTTTTTAATAAATAGAGAATAATACATGGGCGCACGTGAGATATGGAATTGAACACGCCAAGAGAAATTCCATATCTCCAAGCAATCATGTATTATTTTCTTTATTATATAAACACAAAAGCTCACAATATTACTGAAACAATTTTTATTTAAAAGCAACAGCAGTAAGCGTAAAGGCAGAAGATGAAAGTAATTCCAGTTCAACTGATTCAAACAAACAATTTTCAAATACAGTCATTAACACAGTGGAAAACTTTTCACTTTTATTTATTTTTAATTCATTATAATTACTACTCTTTATTTTATTTGTCCGTATTTATTAGTAGGCAATGTAAAGTCACCGTACCTTCTTGCTCCAGATTAAACTTGCGACGTAAATGACTGGAATAGCACTTATCAATTAACTGGTCACGAAAATGACCATCCTCAAATTCGGCAAAGTCGCAACTCGCCGCTCCTTGTCGAAGCCTTTCACACAAACTGACCCACAGTCTCGTCTCTAGCTTGAAACAAATTGCTTAAACAAGTGCCTCTCGCACAATTCAACTGTCGAACGTTGTCCTTCAATACTAGACTCGTTGTAGCGTAGGCTTTTCAGATAACTCTCCCCAGGTCAGTGATAATTCCTCTGAGTGTTTTTGGCTCATATTCATCATCAATCTTTTTTCTCACAGACAATAGAAATCTGCTGAGGTAAGCATCTTATTCCGGCGGCGGTATGGCTGTGTTTTCACGAGCGTTTTTTCAGGTCGCTGAGCGAGTAGCAACCGGAAATCTCATGAAAACAGTGGTTTCACGAGCGCTTTTTCAGGTCGCTAAGCGAGTAGCAACCGGAAATCTCGTGAAAACAGTTACTTTTCCGACTCGCTTAAAGTTAAGCGAGTCGGCGAACTTCAATAGAATTCTCATTAAATTTAAGCCACCAAACCAGGTAGCTTAAGCGAGTCGGTAATTAATTTCCACCAATAAGGAGTCACTTGCGGTCACTTGCGATCACTCATTTGATAAGGCTGTCAAATCAGAAAAGTAACACTCGTTCTATTTTTGTGCTTCTTGCGAAATATTTCAACCAGCGAAATCGGACCGGCAATAGGTCTTCCCCATCCAACAGAGGCATTTCTCCTTTATTTTCATACTGGTTTAAAACCATGTGCTTGAACCAGAATTGTGGCCATTCAAGAACCCAAGCGATTTTCCGTTAACGACATTTCCTTCAGTAATTGAAAAAATACACTTCTGTTCTTCTCCTCGTTCTTCTAATTGCGAGCAATCTCAGCCTTTGCTTAAGTCGGTTCCTCCTTCAGATGAAAACCAAGCGCATAAAACACACCGATGAAAAGAAGAAAGACATACTTGCGAGCTTAGCCTGCATTTCCCGCCATATTCTTGTTGTTTTTATTCGTACGCCTAAAATTACTTACTATAGATGAAATATCACCTTACTTTCTGGTGAAAACACCTATGATGTTTAAGTCGCTTAACTAAGTCAGCAAACAAAACGCCTGCAGGAATGTTAAGCGAGACAAACGGCATCGTGAAAACACGGCCTATGTCTTGTTTCGTTCTCATTTGGCTAAAGCGACTTCATCAATACTACTTTGCTGTGCATCTTTCTTTGAGTGTTTTTGTTGGCTTCAGCTTTGACATATCTTTCAAGACCTTCGTCGGTGAGGGACACGAACGAACCTTTCACTTACTGAATTTTCGGCTGTTTTTTTCTGGTGTATTGTCCGAGGCTATCGTAAACTGTTAGTAGTTATTTCTTTTATCTGAACGAGCTGAGCCAACAGAGAACTACGAAATCGATGGGCAAACCGTTGACAAACTGAAGTGGCGCGAAAGAAGGCGCGTCACTTTGCGACAGCTGATTGGTCGTATTTTCACATGTAAAATTATCGTAATTTTACATGTGCCAATATACGATTTTTCTCAGTGGTGGAAATCTCTTTAAAACACTCCAGTTTATATAATAACATAGTAAAATCACTTACTATCATTATCTAGTAGTGTTTAAAAACCGAGAATAGCAAAACAAACATGATATACTTGTCCTTCTAAAGACGAAAAGAGACAAGCGGTTGCCCAGTGAAAACGAAACAAGTGCGTGCAAATTCGGGTAAATTCATCAACATTTTTTTCCCTCAAGATATTAGCAATTCTTAGCAACAGCTGTGCTAACTTGGAGAAGTGGAATAAATAATTTTGTCTACGTGCAAATGTTCATTAGCTTGAAGCTGATTTGTGACGAGCTGTCAGTTTATCAGGGTGTTGCGGACAGGAAGACGACTTGAAGGTAAGCTTCGCTGGGAGCCGGGTGCTCCCCTAAAACCTGTTCTGCTTAATCATTATGGAATATGTTGAAAATCATTAACAGAAAGGTATGTTTTCCCCAATGGATAACTATCCTAATTTCCTTGTCTATTGGAGTTTAAGTTGAAGAAATTTAATAAGGGAAACGAAAAGGAATTTCCTCCGTCACGAGTTTCACCAAGGCCCGATTTGGAGAACAAAAGACAGCGATTTGAACAAGAAAGAAGGTATAAACATTCTATACTTAAAAAAATATGGATTCAACGAAATCGGGAGAAAGCCTGTGCAAACATTAGGTTTATGAGATAATAAGCGTGAAAAATTAATTTGCAATGCCCAATGATTTCGAGATACTCGTGTTGCCTCACACCGCTTTGCTGAATAGAGTTGCGGAGAGCAGGGAATCAACTTACTTCGTCGCAGAAGTCGCTACTGGTAAAACTACACCAAAAACGACCAGTAAGAACCAATGCAACGTGACACAAGACAAGCATTACCCATATATTGGCTTTAGTTCTTCTTTGTTTATACCATTGAATATTCATTTTCAAAAATTAAGGTCCTCAATTCTCTTGTCACAAGTTATGGAGCGCAAATTTGTTTGACGTGAACGCCTTCTTGCAAAGGTTTTGACATTTGTATAGTCTTTTCTAGGTCCTTTACTAAAAGTTTCCTATGTTTCTCCAGCAAATTGTACGATCAGTACTTTGTTTACCATATAAAATAAAACAAAAATAAAATATAATTGCTAATTGGAAAGAACGATTAATCACGGGCTTAGGAAACGTTTGAAAGCACATCGCGCAGGTATTGGTAAGGCCTTGGAAAGTTGAAATTTTCAGTAAGGGGCGAACTGAACTTCAGTATTAATTAAGGACTGATTTTATTTTAAATTCTGTTAAAAAGTCCTTTTCGAAAGAGAAACGAGCCACCTAGTTGAATACATACGGCTGCAAACAAAAAAAAGATCTCCTTGAACTCCAAGGCATGTGATTTTGTATGTAATGCTATGGTCTGTCTCTCTGATTGGTATGAAAAGACTACCAACGCTTTTCACAATGGAACTCGAGTGTTTGAATAACACTAGATGACGCCAACGATGTTTCCGATGTATTTATTTTTATTTGTTTCACCGTGGACACCGAGCGAAGGCTGCCCTGGTTTTTTCTCCATTTAAAACCAAGAAAGCAAAACCGGATTTGATAATCAAAACTTAAACTAGTACATCTCCAATTAAGCTACTCGGTGCAAATTGAATTGTTTGTAGGTTTTAGGAGCGGTAATTACTATTTGTTTGAAATTTTCAATTTAACTCGCAAAAAGCAATTTTTAATAGCCATCGAATAAAAGCGGAATTATCATTCACGACAAAGGTACAGCCTTAAAAGGTTTCGTGTTAAACGTATCTAAAAAAGGTAAAAATATTTTGCCACACCAAAAATCCACTAAAAGTTTATGTTTATGTAAGTACCTATCACCTGTCATTCTTCTACCTACAGTGCATGACTTTACGTTCCATTTCCGCGGTGCAAATAAGCTTAACTGCAGGCCTGAAAACAAAAACTGTACTGCTCTCGTAGGCTAGTGTCACTATCTTCTGCTTTAAAAGTTTTTGCAAATCAAGTCTTGTACTGTGAAACGACTGCCATATATTAAATTTAAACCATGTCTACATTTCAACCTTGCGCTCATGCGCAACGAATTGTTTTCCTGGCTTGCTTTCGCTTCAGTATTTTGTAATAGGCCTACAACGACAAAAAGCAGTATTGGAACTTTTGACCACGGTCACCAGCTGACTGTAAACGAAAGTCTCCATGTGCTGTTAGCGCCGTGTGTTAGCGTCTTTCGGCTTTTCATAAAGGTTTCTGGTTTCAATTGTATCTGCTTTGAATTGCCTAAGGGAAAAACTGCTCATTAGAATGTTAACACATGTATAAAATTGAAAGCTTGAACTTCCTTTAGCGCTCTCATCCCCAGGCAATAATTACTGGAGCAAAATTTCTCACGAAATCAGCTAAAAGTGGTGTGGTAGAATGAAAAGTAACTTTTGATCACAGCCAGTGGCGTAGGTTTTTTTCGTCGGTCTACCCACCTTCGGTCGTTTTCATTGCACCATGTAAATGTAATTGTTCATCCCGCCCGTTACTGTGTGAACCGCATCCAACCCAAAAGACATGTCGTTTTTGAAACTGTCAACACTTTTGTCCTATACCTCATGCACAATAGATTACTTGGGTGCTATTCCTAAACGGTTGAAGAACTACAACCAAACATTCTAGAGATATCGAATCATTGATTTCTGAAGAGGTAAGTCTAGCTGTGTCAGCAAATATATGTAAAAAATTCACACGACCCGCTCAAAGAATAGATTAAGGGATACGACTTGAGAATAACCACCGATGATCAGAGAGGAAATTGGATAAATTAAGATATGAGAAAGCTTTGCCTTCACGGAATTTCAGTTTTGAAGACTTACTCCTCGGACGTACAAACAAAGTAACACCCATACCGTAGTACAAAGAGGGGAGGATGACAGAGTCTCCCCTTAGGTTATTGTTATAATACAATATTTCGGAAAGATTTCACCTTTAGTCGAAAGCCTGCGATAAGTTCTACAAGATGAGGTATATATTATTATTGGATGACGGAGGAAATGGAAATTTTTTTTATGCTAGACGTGTAAAATATGACTTAATTAAACATTTTCCTGATTTCTGTCAACATTTTGTGCTTTTTCACTTTTACCCATTAACCCTTTTTAACCGTTTTTTTTACCCTTTTTAAAAAAAGGGTAAAAAACCCGCATTTTTCTTCCAAAATGGCTTGACCACCTGTTACTTATGACATGATGCGTCGACACCCATAACAACCGATTCTCACCAATTCTGGATGGCATCCACCCCAACCCCTTGTACGCCGGAAAGTTAATGTTCTTGGGTTTTTAGAATGTTTTCTACAATTTAATCAGCGTTTGATAACTTTAAATTACATATTTTACTGAACAAATTTAAGTTTAAGCAGAATACACGATGATGATGCTTTTTTAGAATACACAAAAGTTAACCTACTGTTAAGGCGCTTCAAAATATATTTGAAGATCACGCAAATGCAAGTCTGTCATTTTATTGTTTTACGCAGCTATGTTACTCCACAAGTACGTTTTGCTTGTTTGGTTCGCACCTCCTGTTACAGACTGCACTACATGAATTTGCATGCAATGAAAGTTCGTGTATGCGGGGAGTTCGTAATTTGAATAGAGAATATTATAGCAGTTGATGGCCAATTGAGCGTTGAATGCTATTTGTTTGAAATTTTCAATTTCGACTCTCAAACAGCATTTTTTTAACAGCCGTCGAATAAAAGAAGGAATAAACATTCATGAGGCAGGTACAGCTTTAAAAGGTTTCTTTTTAAACGTATCTAAAAACATTAAAATATTTGGTCGTGCAAACGATCCGATTATGCCACCACGTCAAAAACATGTTTATTTTATTGGCACGTATCACCTTTGACAAACGCAGTGAACCCAGTTTATTTCCTGAGATAAAAATCAACCTGATAAGAGCACATCTCCATTTATTTGACCGGCACAAACCTTGGCCCTGTGCGCCGCCTCTAGTTCTACAAAGTTTTGTTGTAGTAGATTATATTCTAGGTCATGATGATTAATTGATGATATTATAAGGAGGTGGGAAAGGAAGAGCACCTATGTTTTGACCTTGGTTTTCTTGGGAGCACCGGGGATGATGGGTAGGCTATTCCAATTTATCCACCACGGCAACTGATAAATGAGGCATATATATTTCGAACCTTGAACTTCCTGAGGCTTTTTGTAGCCTTTCCTGGATAAAACAGGAAAGTAAATTATACAAGTATTTATGAATTTGTTATGAGCGTGTAATTGAAACGTCTGTTGTTGAGCTCAAATCGAATATTCAAACGCAATTGATGCATTTGAAGTATAGCTCATATAAGGAAGGAACAAAAACACTAGAATCTATAAATGTATTTATAGAGAGGGGAAAAACACTAGAATCTACACTAGGTTAATTTTGAGGATTCAAAAAATTTAGTGATGGAAACAAACATATTATTGAATAAAACGCCTAAGATTTTATTTACAAGAGAAACCTTTAACCCTGGGCGAAGAAGAAATTAATGAAATATACAGGTAGCACTAGTTAATAAAACGCATGCCATTTAGCCAAACAAGTTTTACAGATTTCGCCAAAAAAGATTACACTTTGTGACCCTCCCCCCTCCCCCCCCCACCCAGGCTCAGAAACTCAAAAAAGCCCAGACAGAATAGGGTAAAGTTACCGTCGAGGGTGTTCTTCGCGGTCAACAGACAGGACGCACAGAGCAAACAGCACCGGTAATCAGTAGGTTTAAACAATTCTCTGAAGTTCTATTGAAGCTACTTTAAGGAGATAAGGAGCAAATTAATCTACTGGATATTGAGACAATTGCTTTAGAACAGTGCCGTCACCTTCGCGAGCAATACAGTGAGCTTGTTGTTCAGAAAACACAAGGCTGAGAGATCGCAAAGTTATTCAGTTCCCCGAGGAAAGGAACTTCACCATTAACGGGGAACGCCTCACAGGATCTTCTTACTGCAATCATAGTTATTTCTGCTTCTGGTCTTAATCCCGCTGGTGGTGGGGACACCCACTTCGAGCATCGTAGTTTACTCCCCAGAGTGAATCAGAACACAGGTGGTCCTTTGGCTGAGATCGCATGCCATTGTAAAGTTTTACGAGAGGCTCCAAGTATTCGTAAGGTTACTTCAGAGGAAGTCCACGAAGTTACGATCATTTTACTACCCGATCCTTTCCTGATCAGCGACAGGGCTCTGTCCATGACCCTGCAATCCTAATGTCCCCCCTTTTCTTCTTGTCTGCGAGAAAACATAGAAGAATTAATTCTCTGGTTACAGGAGGGCGTGTACATTCCTCTCTCCAACCCTGTTTTGCCTTGCAACCTGCCAAACCACAGCCTGGACAGGAAAAAGTTCTCCTTTGTGGACAGCGTGATATTAAAACTCCAGGATCTGCAAGTTAACAGAGAAGTTCAGGCATGCCCCATCTGTGTTTCCCCTCTGGGGGTTGTACCCAAGGCAAGAGGAAAACATCGCCTAATTCTAGACCTACGGTGGGTGTTTGAATCCGTCAGTACTCCACATTTCAGACAATTCAGACAATAAGACAATTAGACGGAACTAAGATATGTTGCGCGCCAAGAAGATCAGTTTACGAAACTCAACCTGGAGGACGGTTTTTGGCACGTTCCGGTGGCAGATTCAGATTCCTGGGCTTTACATGGAAGAAAAAGTATTATCAGAGGCGTGCCCTCCCATCTGGTCTGGCATGCAGCCCATACGTTTTCGCCAAGAGCGTGAAGTACCTGGCTGTCCGTATCCCCATACTTCGAATGCTACACTTTGTCGACGATTTTCTTCCCTCGGACCTGCCCAGATTCATATCAGTGGCTACCCACTAGGCAGTGGAGGTTCTATAACCGTTAGGATGGAAGATAAACACAAGCAAATCCATCCTGACACCAACGGATCAGATTATATTCCTGGGACACAAAGTCAGGCCCTCCGAGAAGGAAATCTGCGTGATGACAGAAAAGCTTCAACGATTGAAGAAAGGTGTTCAGCGAGTCCTTCACAAACGATTGCCTCTGCACGGGTTATCACTCGTATAACCGGTTATTGTATTGCCATCGCAAAAGTAATAATGCCTGCCAAGCTCTGCTTGAAGTCCCTGTATCTCCTCTTGCGCGGAAAATATTATTGGGAGGAGACTATGATATTGCCTGACGACCGTCTACGCGACCTCGAGTGGTGGTAAGAAATGTAGAATCTAGAACTGCCTCATCCTGCACTCCCAGCCGATCACCCCTCAGATGTTTACCGACGCCTCGGACAGCGGCTTGAGAGCAATTCTCAATGGAAACAGTGCCATTGGCCTCTGGAATAGTGCAACAGCACATCAGTCAATCGACTATCTGTAGTCTTAAATAGCCGTCGTTCACGCTCTCCACAGTTTTCGCCCATTATTGCAAACATCAGGGCATGTTGTCCAAGTCAGCGGCAAACATCAATCAGCAGGAAGTCCTAACCCAGAGATACCAACCTGACAAATTCCTTGGGGAGTCATTCGCACAGTCTAGGGATAACCATCGTAGCTTCCCATCTTCGCGGGGTGAACAACAGGAAGACCTATTGTCACGTATGTACAGTCACCTGGAGTGGAACCTAACCAGCACAGTGTTCCCCTTGCTCGATGGGATGTGAGACCCTCACATCATAGATCGATGTGCCACATGGGTAAACGATCCGCTTTCTGAGATTCAGAGAACAAATTTGTGAATCCGCAGCTCCGAATCATCACAGCAATTCTAGATATTCTTCAATGGTACAAAGCAGATGCAACCGTGCTTCCTACTGGCGAGGAAGAGAATGGTGTCGGTGGCTGTCGGTAGCGATGTTCCTAGAACATCCGATATGAGTTTGGAGTCATTCCAAGGTGATCCAGTTTTGGGAAACACCCCTCGAGCATCTGCGCAATCCGAAGTGGCAGCTATTTGCTTAGAGAGTGAGTGGCAAGCACATCTGAAGTCCAAAGGCTGGTCAAGTGGGACAGCCGCCTTACTGCCCTCAGCACATAGCTCCTTCCACACCACGAACATACAACCAGTCACTCCATCAGCTGTTACATTTCTGTCAGTCTTGTGGCCAGGAGTTTCCCTTCATAAGTGAACACGTCCTGGTTGACTCCATTGTATCCCTTGAAAAAGGCAAACAGACCAAAAGCGTCTCTCAAAATTGTGCCTGCCGCACTTTCCGCGTTCTATGCAGCTCGAGGCAATGTTATGCCAGTGAATTCGCAGGACTTGAACCGTCTGCTTACTGCTGCAATTAAACTTTGCACTGCAGATGCAATGGAGCGTTGAAATTTTATGACAGTAGAGTTCTTCAGACAGCTTTTTCTCCGCTGGGGAAGCAATGAACAGCTACCACTAACGCAGCTCGGATATATACCAGTTTCCTTGCTGGCCCTGAGAGCCATGTGACGTCTCTCTGACCTAGCCCTTCAGTCCGTCCATCTTAAACAGGATGGCTCTCTCAGTAGCGATTTCGTCGCCGTACTCTTGTTACGTTTCCCTCCGATAAGATGATGGCCACTTTCTTAGCCACCAAGAGTGACTCGTCACGGGATGGTTTTGTTGTTTCGGTGCACCGCTGTCCTGACCCACACCTGGATCCTGTGCCAGCGGTGGAACATGACATACAGCGTACGTGGGCTACTCGTCAACGTCACCAGATGGCTCAGATCCACTGATTTTGCCACTCAAGGGATCGTCTCGTCCTCTCTCTGAGTCTATTACTGATTTGCTTAATGAGTGTATTGCACGTGCAGGCCTAGACGCTAAGCGGTATACGGCAAAGAGTTTTAGACCAACTGGAGCAACCCACACCATCCGCTCCGGCTTTACTCCTCAATTGGTTCGCTCATGAAGCGGCCAACCTGTCGTCGCTATTACGCCGGAACACTAGCGTTTCCCCCCTATAAAATGTGTTAACATTTTCAGCATGCTTTCCGTTTTGATTTTGTTGCATTTTCTCGGCAGTTTTTCCAGTGGACTTTGTGACCGTATATTACGTAAGTTTTGAATAAACTGTAGTTTACACGATCACAGATGGGAGACTGACATGTTCTTGTCACGTGAGCTCACACATCAGTTCCTGTTCTGTGTAGTTTTCATTTTAGAATGAAAATGGTATTGAGCTGTGAAAATACAAATGAAATGAAGATGTGACCATTGCAGTTGTAATTGCAAGTTAAGCAATGGCGAATTGAGCCTGAAGAAAATGATTTTCGGAGCTTCAACGAGATTCGAACCCGTGGCTTCTACGTTCGTGCGGCAGTGTTCTACCAACTCAGCTAGGAAGACCCATTCATTGGGAGCAATCTATAGGTATTCACAGCTCAGTTGGTAAAGCACTGCAACGCGAACGCAAAGGCCACGGGTTGGAATCCCGTTAAAATACCGAACATCTTTTTCGGACTTACTTCGCAACTGCTTAAATTTTCTTCTATGTGTGAACGCAATACCATGATAAAATACCCCATATCTAATATCGTTGTTTATATTTTATGCCATGTATACCTATATGCTTTTTGTGCGCTTCGTTCTAAACATACAGTCAAAATTTCTTGTTAATGGATCATTGAAATCAGGCAGCACAAGAATAAATTGCATTTTCCTATACATGGTATTTTACACCTTCTTGAAAGCGAGATCGCCAAACCAGCCTAAATTAAATTCAAATTAAACCACACCAGGTTTTTTTGCACAGTTCCGGCCACGGTCAAACTACTTCTTCAGTTTTGATGCAACGTAACTGAAATTTCACAATCAATATGGAACTTTTCATTCTCTAAACAGTTACTTTTTCCTTTTTTGAAATTTTAGCAATTTTGGCGGAAAAATGACGTCATTCATTTGGCGCCAAAAACATTTTTAGTATTATGGTATATTCATTGACCGTTTCTGAAAGAACGTGTCACGAGGATCTCAGAACTGAAAAATTTTCCAAAATTTCTTGAACCAATCAAACTGTTACGGCACATTAAATTTTGAATTTCCCCCCATTTTGTTACTAATATATAGATTTAGCCAAGCCTAAAAGCGGAGCCACTTCTTTTCTTTTTTATTGCTGGAACTTATTTTTTCTTTAAAGTAATAACCAAAAAGAAGAAAGAAAAGAAAAGAAAAAGAATGAAAAAAAAAACTTTCATTCCTCGCAGTTTTGATTCCCAGCCGCTCTAACACTAGGGAATCGCTCTAAACCAGTCGACCAACCTGCCACTACCTTTAAGGTTGTGTTCATTATTATACTTAAACTGCTGTTTATTGATCTCAGTTCGGTCGACTACACAGGTGGGTGGGAAAATGCGTTCGGACCGCCGCAAAAACCGTGGTTGTGGATAGAAAAAACACAAGGCACTAGCTCTGCTATATTTGGGGTAGGCACCGCTGCGAAATACTGCGAACTCAAGCGTTGTGCCGACCGAGTTCGCAACAGAACCGACAACAAAGATGAAGTCGTCGAAGACAAATTTAGTAACTTGAACTTTTTGCCTTCCATCAAAAAGACAACTGAGTATTCTTTTGAACTTTTTCTTTCCATTTATAGACATTTGATATTTTTTCTGAAGTTCTAAACTTCACTTCTTCGAACTGAATCGTTTTGCTAAACAAGCTAAGCTTTTAAGAAAACTTTTTTTTCAAAAGCGACAGTCGTCATGCGATTTCTCGCCAAAAGAAACACCGGTTGCCCAAAAGAACCTCGCGGTTTCCCGCCAAAAAGAGATGGCATTCTCCAACCCCCCGGTCGGGCTGTCTTGGAAGTCCCCTCCTCCTCCCCCAGAGTCTGTACGGGCGGGACACCCACGAAGTCACAATCAAAATTTCTCGGATGGATAGGTTACCAAATTTGCTAAGTAATGGTGCTCCGCTGGCACGCTAGCGCGTGGGCTGCGCTAAAAATAGCACAAATTAAAAATTAAGTGCACCATAACCTTTGATTGGTTCAACATATTTGGAAAATTTCTAAAGTTCTGAGATCCTCGTGACACCTTTTGGAAACTGTCATTGAATATACCACAATGCCAAAAACATTTTTGGCGCCAAATGAATTGAGTCATTTTCCCGCCAAAAATGCTAAAATTTGAGGAAAGGAAAAGGTAACTTTTTACAGAACGACGAGTTCCATATTGATGTGAAATTTCAGTTTCACTGCATCAAACTGAAGAAGTATTTTGAACGTGGCCGGAACTGTGCCAAAAAAAAAAACCAGCGTGAACAATTAGTTTATTTGTCAGAAAATAATATTCTTTGCATAAAAGTTAATAGTGTGTTGTCTCAAGATTTTGCTCTCTTCTCTTCTTTTTTCGTAAGCACGTGGGATTCAACATCGGTAGAAGAAAGAAGCTGTATTGATCAACAATCTTAGTTATACTTCAGACCGACAGTTATAAGCGGAAATCACTTCCATGAACCCTCGACATGGGAGGACTAAGAACATTCGTCTTCATTCTTTTTGCTGTTCACTCATTTTCTAGTCCTATCGAAGTACCACGTTCTGGTAGGTGGCTTACTTTGACTTTTGCATGCGGTATGCATTAAACATCAGAGAATTTCTCTAATATTTCCGTCCATTGCATAACAAGCCTGGGTGGGATGTTACTAAAACGGGGAATGGGGAATGGGAATTGAAAAATAAGAATGAGAAAGTTATTGCTGGTTTGTAAGTGACGTCATCAAATTCTAAAATCATAAATCACGAGGTCCTTTCGTGGAAGCAAGCACGATTGTTTATTTATCAGAGCCCGGTTGCTCAAAGCCGGATTAAGCTAACCCAGGATTAGTGTCAAGTTCTAATTAAGTCTTATTGCCAAGGGATGGAGATTCCTGTAAATCCTTCGTCTTGACTTTGGTTGTTTTCAAACAGCCACTTGAAAACAGTGGTGAAAACTCTTTTAAACAAGAGAAACAGGAACATAGGTTAAATTTTATTCCTGAGTTAACGTTAACCGGTTCTCGAACAACCGGGGCCAGGCATTTTTAGGCCCAGGAGAAGATAGTTTTAAAATGTGTTGCTAAGTGTACAAGCTGGTTCTTTCATGCTTGTGTGAGTTAAATAGAGATGGGCACTTATTTGGATAATAAATTTAAATGGTTTGAACCCAGGAGTCATATCGTAGGTCGGTAAATTATGATCGTCCGGGTGAGTGTAGTCCTGAGAAGGACTGTTTGTGATACATTGACTGACGTTTCGACAACCTGAGCGGAATTCATCATCAGAGTCAAGTGAACTGTGAATCGTCAGTAGATGGTATAAGTCTCTGGTCGCTCTCCTGATTGGTCGATGTGCTGGTGTTGTTGTTGGTCGTCTGTCAGTTAAGCCATCAGCTGTGAAGACTGTAAAACGTGATCCTGTGAAACGTGATCTCGTTTTACAGTCTTCATAAGACTGTAAAAGTACACAAAATTTAGTGCGCTCAATTTTGTCAGAAATAGTGTTAGACAATCCCACAAAAGAGGAGAACAATAATCAAGATGAGGAAGTATTCCCATTCCTCGTTTTTGAAACATCCAGCCTGGGTGTCAAATCAAACAATGTCACCTTGTACGATTCGAACTTTGCTCTGTTTTGTCATTAAAAAGCACAATTGCCGAAATACTGCTGGCCTCCAGTACATACTAACAGGCTGAGAAGTTCTGGCGGTTAAAGGTATAACTATCGTTTTTCCCCCGCTTTTTTTGGACGTATAATTGGCCTCGCATGTCACACTGAAAATAACCCGATTGTGTACAACCGTATTCCGTAGACTGTAGAAACGTGTGATTTTTGACATTTGAAACAGAAACAAACTGAAATAGCCGAGAAGAGTATAGAGAAGAAATGACCACGAATGTTGTACTGAGCAAAGTGTCGCAGGTAAATTCTCCCTTACATAAACACGAGAGGAGAGTGTCTGATCAAGTTACTCTGGAAACAGCTTAATTGCCAGAGTATTTCAATGCGAGATCTTTGGCGGAAAAATGTAATTAGAAACTTTTGTAACGTTTAAGTTTTAACGCTACTTTTCAGATGGCAAACATACCTATATCAAAGCGGACGATATAGACCAACTCTCGGGAGACGATACGATTTTGGATCACATCGTAAAAATTAACAAAGGTAAATATCCGAAGGGAAATAAAATACGTGCCTTACACATTTTCCTCTTGCCACTTTTAGAGTGCACAGGAGACTTTAATTGCCGTATGTTAAACAATTTCTCTCCAGCTGACAATTAATTAACAATTATTCTCCAAGGGCGCGCTGAATATCAAATGGTACTGATAACCAATAATCATTTGATATCCAGCAACCCGAGTAGAATACACCTCCTGTAATTGTTTTAGTTAAAACTCAACCACTAATTGTTATAAAATCCAGAAAGAAAAAAAATGAGAAAAGAGAAAAAAAGGGAGAAAGAATCGAACAAAGGAGAGAGCGAAAATGGTGCCAAAACCTTGGAAGTGTTGCAGTGTCTCTTTGCAAAGCTGAATGAATCAATGAAACTGCTCCAAAGTGAACTAAGTTTTGGAAAAAATTTTTTCTAATCATTGGCTCTGAAATGTTGTACGTGATTGATTTTTCCTGAAACACTACTGTTGTAATCATCGTTTAAAGCGGATTGAAGCTTCACGATTTCACCATTGTAGCTGCGGGAGTTGAAACGGAACAAGTTTGTCATCCGTTCGCACGACAGAGCCATCATGTGCCTGTTTGTTCGAACTGAAGACAGAATTTAAAATTGAACAGGTAATTTCTATGCAGTTCAGAAACAATATTACCGTAGTGAGGAACATTAGAATTCACCATCTCAGTTTGTTAAGCGCAAAGCACAAAACGCAGTTGTTCTTAGCTTAGAGGTTGCAGGCGAAATGGTAAACAATACAAACAACGGGGAAAGAGATTTAAATCCTTTTACATGGCATCCGATTTGTATCTGAACATTTAGGGCTGTTGGAACACAGAGCTACAACGAGTGCAGGTAGACCAGTGTCAATTTTGTGTGGTATAGCCAAAAAAAAATGACCGGCCTTCTTTCCTTATTGGTAGTTTGTTCAGTACTTGTTTAGATTGCTTCACGATTTTCGTAGTCGCCAGAAATGTGTGACAGTTTTTAGTAAGATGCTTCTATTTTATATTACTGTGTTTTACTTTATGTCTTGTCTTAATATTTCGGGGTGGAAAGCCTTCCTGATAAAACCTACAGATTTCAAAGATCGGCGTGACGATAAAAGAAATTAATTGTAAACAGAACACTTAACGCTAAATGCTTAAGGTGTTTCGATACAGTTTTTTTGTGACTATACCTCACTTTCAAAGTCGGCTCTTAGACAGTCTTCTCCTTGTCAGATCAACGTGAAATTTGCAATACTTGTTGGTTTTGGATTGAACTTAAGCGTGGTTTGCATGGTTTACACCACAGTTTAAGATGTTGGTATTTACTTTTCGATTTTCACAAAATGTAAACCACACTAAAGTTCAATCCAAAACCAACAAGTATCGCAAATTTCACTTTGATCTGACAAGAAGAAGACTGTCTAGGAGCCGATTCAAAAAGCTAGGTATGGTCCCAAAAAAACTGTATCGAAACAACTTCAATTTCTATTTCTGCACCGGTTTCTTGTCGTCCTAAGAAATCAAGCGCTCTGGAACAGTGAGCTGATAACCTAGCTCCGTTCAGCCAATCAAACTGATAGAAATCCAATATACGTTC
>Ga0126336_10000146_pt1 | contig 21058 bp, 7 predicted proteins | sample SidCmetagenome_FD_92530 | JGI IMG/M metagenome (GOLD analysis project Ga0126336, IMG submission 92530) | Coral microbial communities from El Islote,Puerto Morelos, Mexico - Siderastrea C C metagenome | ecosystem: Host-associated > Invertebrates > Cnidaria > Coral | place: El Islote,Puerto... | reverse complement strand
GCCGCATAAGGGAAGCAATTGAGATCCGGTTACGAAAGCCCTCTTTGAATAGAGACAATGGCTTCGAATTAGCCAACATCTATAACACTATTTTAGGCCCCTTGAGACCCTTATGAAGTGACACAACCCTTCTTAATATTCACATTTCTACCGTGGCTGATGAAGTTCGGTTGGTCCGGACGAAATATTCCACTTCAACAGTTTTTGATTTTTATTGCGCTCTGAGTCAGGAAATATTTTATTATTTTAAAATCATGTTTCCAGAGCAGGAAAACAATATTTTTGATTGTATTTTGATTGGTTAGTTGCTCATGCAAAATTAAAAAGCTATTGTTGTCTGTGCACGGTCAAGGCTAAAAACGGTAACAAAAACATAAAACAGGACTTCGCTGAGTTTCATAACCAGATACTTCTATTAGCTGTTTTCTGGTGCATCGTTCTCTTGCCACTCAGAAAATTTGTGGGCCAGATTACGAGACTGGGGGTTTTACGTGAAAAGTTTAACACTAGCAAATGGTGTCTTCTAAAGAGTGATTTAAGAGTAAGGTTATTTCATGTTAAAAGGAAGTGCGTAGTTTGTACGAAGCAGCACTTTTTAAGTCCATTTGAAATAAATGTGTCTCAAAGAGGTATTCAGCTCTCAAACCTTGTTCTAATTTCAGTTTTTTTTTGTGCCGCGTTTGATGCGCCAAGTAAACGTTATGCGAACTGTGGTAATCCCACAGTACCGCTTTCCAAAAAGATCTGGCTGTATTCAAGTTAAATCTGTCTTATTGAATGCCTTTCAGATGTATATCAGACCATGGCAGAGAGGCGCGGTTTCCTTTTCTCGATGAAGAGGTTGTCTCGTTTCTTAACAGTTTGCCAGTCTGGGTAAAGGTAAAGTGACGTCATTGAGTTGTATCTGATTCGTAATATTACCGACAGTGCGTTATTATTTACTCTTGATTTTCAATCGGTAGCTTTCAAAGTCATGACTGACTGCAGACTGCAATGAACGAGTTACGAATTGTCTACATTTACTTGCTCGTTAGCTCGCTGGGCTATAAACTTTTTATTGCTAACAATGCATGAGGACTTAAAACTTTTTTATCTAAAGTCACTTAGAGTTTTCTCTGTCCATGCGGTAAATACTTGGCCGTTTTAAAAGTGCTCTCACTCTGAAATCGTGGCAAATCGAATAAAGGTTGGACACCCTGGCCCCAGATGGGTTACGTGCGTGATAAGCTTGGAAGAGAGGTTTAGGGCTTCGGTTTAAACCCACAAGGAACTTCGCAACATTTTGTCCCTTAATTTTCTTTCAAACCATTCACCTTTTTATTACCAAAGGCCCTTGTTGGCTGCCTAAACAAAATTGTATTATTCAAGATCTTTTTCATCAGTTGGATATTAGGAGCTTTTGATTACATTCAATGTTAAATACCTTTGTCGCTATTTACGCCTTTTATTTCAGACGGACCCAGGCCTACCGCGTGGGACTGGGGAAAAACTACTACTACGTCAAGCAGCTAAGTTACTTGGCATGACGTCATCGGCGGAGCTGCCTAAGCGAGCGATTCAGTTTGGCTCTCGCATCGCTAAACTGGAAAGCAGTGGTGAGAAGGGCTCAGAGGCTTGCTCAAGACTGGAGGTCTAAACGGACTGTACTTAAATGTGAAGAGCAGAAAAAGAAATAATGAACAGATAAATGACGTCGATTTTTTTTTAGGTATTTAAGTACTGTATCCTGTTAAATAGCTATTTGTTTATTTATTAAATATTTCGTTTATGTATTCATTATGTTTCCAGTCATACACTTCATTCACTTAATTACTTTATTGCACTTAGTTGTTACTGTAGATGTCAATGTAAATTTTGATGTTAATAAAATGCGATTTAAAAGATGTGGGTGTCGTTGCCGTCCTCTGAAAAGTGACAACGTGAAATGACCAAATTCTGAGTTTTGTAAAGAACATGAGCACACGGCGACGGGGAATTTTCCTTTCTGTATCTGGAATTTTAGGCCGTCGCTAAGAATTCAGCTCAGAAAGTCAAGCCAAATAAAAGTTGTACGATTAGGAAAAATCGCTAAGTAGATTAAAATATGGTTAATTTGTTTGTTTGTTTGTTTGTTTATTTGTAAAAGACATGTTTCTTGTCGTTGTCATCGCGGTTACTTAAGTAAAGCAAGTGCCACCTGAAACTTACTGCCGAAAATTTCATACACAGGTTCAAGAATTGACTTCAGTTATCACCACTGAACGCAAATTTAAGACTGGCCTTAGACATAGTAAGGGTTTTGCATAATTTCTGTCATATAAGCAATTCAATGTGTATCTCCTCAATTTGTTCAACTGTAAACTATAACTTGGTTATTTTTATAACAGCGTGAAGATTCCTTTGTTGGAAAAACATGTCATAGAAGAAATAATTCTTGAAACACCCACAATTTTGGTGGAAAGTTCGTTTGTTCACCTTGAGCCTCGTCATCAAAACAAGGCTGCACATCAGTGTTAACATCATTGAAAAAGGGACTTGAATGAGTCCCGAAAGCTCGGACGAACTTTCCATTTAATTTATTGGTGTTTCAAGAATAACTTCTTCTATGACTTGTTTATTTTGTTCGTTTGTTTTTGTATTCCACTACAGCGCTATTTTACCAAATTAGATACACTGTAGTGTTTCACAGCTGAGCGTTTCAGCTAAATAACATGGAAAATAGAAAGAAACTGAATGTCTATTGATGACCATTGTGCACCAACATATCCGGCGTGAAATATTTTCGGGAGGTTTTGAGAAATGCACAACAGTAGAGAAAAGAGATGAGACTAACATGTGATAATCTGAGACATGCGTACTAGTTTTGAAACGTCGTACCCATTTTATTGTGTTATGCACGGCGTTACAAGCTAGTTGCCTCGAAGGTTTATTGGAAGTCCTTGATTTACCCCGTTGTCAGTTGAATACAAGACGGTCCTCGATCCGTTGCGAAGTGAAGTCTTGTTACGTTAGGAGTGCATTTATAGATATCATTAAACCATGCTGATATCTATTTATTTCCCTAACCTTGGCGGTTAACATCCAAATATTCTCTTCATTAATATTGATAACAGCACAAGTTAAACTACCTGCTTTACAAATTAAACATTTCTGTCAAAAAGTCTAGATTTAATGACAGTTGAACTTGAGATATTTCAATTATGCACAAGGCAGAAATATTAAGGCAAAATCAAGAAGAAGGAGCCATGATAGAAACTCAAAAGTAGGTGGAGTTGTTATTAAGGTGTTGTACTTATTTTAGTGGTGTGAATTTCATGATTATATCTAACCATGCGATATGTTGATGCCTAGAAGTTAGGCCAAAACGAAAACATAATTTGAAAAGTGTTTGCTTTGACATTTACCCGACAGCAAATTGAACTTTGTAATTTCGTTGATATGTTTCACTTAACACAATCTGAGAAACAGTAGAAGAAATCGGCATTTATTGCTCTAAGAAAATAAGCCGAAAAGCTATAACTTTATGAGATCTACTACAGTTTTACTAATTTACTAATAACCATCACTGATACTGATTCCGAATCAGTATCGGTATTTTTCCTTTCCAGAAAAGTCTTAAAAATGAGTTCAGTTTTGTTGTTTTTTACTAAAATGTAATGTTATAACTCTGTGCGAAGGACAAATTTGATGCACAAATCAGTGTTTACAATAAGAATTCTTAACAAACCAGAGTGTGCGGTAAAAAGTAGACCTCGTCTCTGAATAATTTATTGATCGCCTGGTGAATGTATTTGAAACAAAACCCTGAAAATACACAACGGTGAAGAAAATTAAGTAAATTAGATTACTAAGAGAGTTACCATTGTATAAAAAGTGTATCTCAGCGTAGCGATATCAAGATGCTTTTGAATGCTGCCATTTTGACGGCAAATTTCTTAACTTCAGTTTAATGTCGATCTATAGCAATAAAATTCCACCCCCAAATAAAAAAGAATCGCATTTTTTTCTGAGTTTAAGTATTTCGCCAGGCGACAATGGAATTATTTTTTTAATTATCAAAACAAACCTCAGAATGAACCAAAAACCGAAAACAAAGTGTTGTAGCAGTTAATGATTTAGGATGCTTCGTGGTTTCAACTTGGATAAGTTAAAATACAAGTTAATAAAAAATCGTCGTCCTCTTATCGTGAGTTAAGCTACTACGAGAATTAATAGTCTCGAGGGTAAGTTGTATGTTTAGGTTATTGTTTTGAGATGTGTACGGGTGTTTTTCTCCTTATCTGAACTTGTTCAGTTCTGGAAAGTCATGGTAAATTGGAAATGAAATAAGTAAAATTCCTTTTACAGTTTTATAAAACAAAAGGTAAAGGAGGCGACAAATTTGAAAACAAATATTTGTCGCCTTCCATTAATTCTCTTTCCGTTAATCCTTTTGTGAGTTCAGTTTTAAAGTTGAAATTCCTTGGCGGGTTCTTGGCAGATGCCTGATTGTCGTCGGCTACTGCAATTTTCTGTGTTTATCGTTCAATTCAGCTACTCTGCTTATAATTTCCAAGCGATAAGCCTTTAGCCTGAAGCAGTTGGTTGCACCCTGTTTCCCTTTTCTTATGCAAAAAAAATTGTATTGAAGAACAGGTAGCCTCAAGAAAGTTGTACATTCGAGTGAGTTTTGAAAGCAAAACCAGAAAGCAATGCCAGCTAGGACTTTGCGAAACAAAATATTTCGTTGCGTTTCGATTCGGTGTGCTTCTTGGTGCATTTTCTTAGGGGCACCTAGCGAGAAAATTTGAGGAAGATATTTAAAACGTTGTTTCTGTTTTGTCAGATTGTTTCAGGGCTTTTAAAGGGAAATTTTTGTAAGTTAACACAGATTGACCTGTTCGGATTATTTAGCTAATTTTTTTTAACCGCAAGAAAAGTTAGGGAACGGAGTCTTATCCCCTAATTTCCTAGCCGATGTCGGCTTCCCAACCGTATTTCGAGCTTTAAATGACATATTTGTCCTTCCGAAAACAAAATGAATTAATCAACCTACCGGTGACGAAAGTTTGAGAAGGCATTTTGCCAAAAAAATCTAGTTTTTCTTCACAATTAATTTCAAATTTCTGAGGCGGTTAACGCCTTCCGAAGAGATATTCCACCAAAACGATATGGTGGGTGCCCCTGTTTTTAAGGCTGTCCACTGCAAAACAACAATATGAAATAATTATCTTTATGGAGAACGAAAACCACGGAAGGAATCTTCACTCGCTTCCATTTGGGCTTGTCACTGTCTGTTTGCCTCTATTTTGAAATGTATGAACGTTCTGGCACTGAGGCCCGGCCGACTGACTTCACATTTGCCGAAGCTAAGGCAAATGACCAAAAGCTATTGTTTTGGCCAATTTGCATTAGGTTCGGCACATCCAAAGTTCGACGTTTAAACCGCGCCTTAGAGACACCTTTTGGAAGATCCTTATAAAACGGTTGTTAACATGTCTGTTTTAAATCGCATTCAGCGTAATTGTTTGTTGAATTTCAAAGACTTTGAAGATTGTGTAAAAAAATTACCGTGGGTCTCTAGTGAAGTCTGTAGTTTGTCTTGGTACGAAATGTGAAGATCTTAATTGTTTGTGTATATAGCTTTTTTAGTATGGCTTTTTGCGTCTGCTCTTAATCTTTTTTCCTAAAGCAAATCCGTGTGGAAACCTCATATCACTCGTTCTCCTAATTACTTAGGTGCCTACTGGTATGACTGTTTTATTCTAACAAAATAATAAAAAAAATTGGTCTCGCACAAATTATATGGCAACTAAATCATGTTACAGGCCCTGTACAGGTCACTCAGTGTGTTGACAGTCTCGTAATTTCCTGTATTCATGCGTGATATACGACGACGACGGCAACGGGAACGGCATTGAACAAAAGGTTTAATGGGCAAACTCTGCACATGCGTTATACAGTTTGGTAAATTTCTTTGCCGTCTTCTACAAACCAACGACGTGAATTGACCAAGTTCACAGTTTTAAGGAGAATGAGAACACACGACAATGATTTCTCTTTTTCTTTCTTAATTTGAACGCCATCCCTGCCAATTCAGTTCCCGAGCAATTCAGTCACAAGTTGGAATAATCACGAAGTACACTTTCTTTTTTAAGAATATATTTTATGAGAATATCGAGGCTGAAATTTGCGAAATTTTAAGAATACTTTAAGAATAAACCCGAGGGTGAGATTTTGAAAAGAAAATAATTTTGTGTGTTGAAAATCTGTAAATACAATACAAATATATGTTTTTAACTTAACCGTATAAAATTATTCCTTTCTCCAAACGGCAAAACTAGCCAACAAAACGAAAAAACCTGCACTAGCTATAGCCAAATGTTCAATGCTAATGACAGTTCGTCGAACGGTACATGTAATACATATGTACAGTATAAAGCACAAAAGAAATGAACTATAATTTAAGAATAATACAAGAATATGTTCAGCCTAAAATCGCAGAAAAATAAGAATATTCAGCCTGGGCCGGAAAAACAACATTCATATAGAAAAAAAAGAGTGTAGCCGCTCAAGTAACATGGATATTTTAGGTAATGCCAGCGGTTGGAATTCTTCTGATACAACGTAGGACTGGAAAAAATTGAAAAAGCAATTCCAGGTGACGGAAGCACCCAACATGAAGTGTTTCATAGTGTCAGAGTGAAGATTCCACTGCAGGCATTATTTATTTACTTTTAGACAAACCGTGTTTAGGAAAGGTTGCCCTTGAACTGTGAGTCTGAATGCATGTGTTGCAAGTGGAAATTGTTTACGGCCAAGAATTGGCTTAATTTGATTTACCAAAAAAACTCCATACGGTAACGTCAAAAGGAAACTTTAAAACTTGTTAGCTTAAGCTAGGCATCGTGGCAGTGTAAAAAAAAAAACATTTATTGTTTGATAAAGTTTTACCACCAAGTGGAGTTTGCAGCATTGTATCACATGGGGTCCTGCAGTTATCACCGGGATTTTGACAAATAATCCCAAATCCTCTTTCTTCATTTCGAATTTTTCTTAAAACAGCCATTTATGGTAACGTTATTATCAAATATTGTATTTTATGAAAGTTTACAGTCCTTTTCAGTGAATTTTATAATTTCGAAGAGGATCATTTTCAGTTTTAAAATTCACATGTTATTTGTTTACAAGCTGTAAAAATAGTATAAGCCTGGAACAATAGTTAAGATCAATTTGCCCCGAGATATTTTTAGTGTTTTAAGCTATGACTTACATGTAGAGTGCATTGTTGCAATTAGGAAAACTGAAATCACAATTGTCTGTCACTAGCTAAGAACCACTTGAAATGAAGACTACACTCTGAGTTTTAGTGACGATGGCTTGCTCTGTACAGTGGCTTATATGAATTTTAACACCTCGGCATAAAACTTATCATCGAAGACTGACCGGCCTAGTTCTAAAGATTTATACGTTTTTATTTTAGTTATTTTTTAATTTAAAATACTGACGGTTTGGGGACATTAACCGAATTCACCTGCCGTACTGACATTGTATGTTATTTCACTCCTTTGTGGTCGATAAAGTATCCTCATCATGAATATTGATAAAATCACAAGTTAAACTACCTGCTTAACAAATTAAACATTTCTGTCAAAAAGTGTATACTTGCGGCAGCTCGACTTAAGATATTTCAATTATGCACATGAAATCGTGTTGGAGGCAAAATCGTGTCGAAGTAGCCACCCAAGAGAATGGGAAGTAAGTTTAATTTAAAAGTTCTGATGTGAATCTTTGTATTTGTATAATAACAGTAATATACCCATTTTTGAGATTGATAACCTTGTTGACATTTTGAAAAATTGGAAAAATTAAAAAAAATTGAGAGATAAAGTAGAATTTATGTATTATGTTACGATAAATTTGAGAGTGTTTGAGAGACGTTTTAGACGAAACGTTGCTTGCTAGAAAAAGAAATAGTTTCAGCAAAACCAGTTACGTTTAAGTCACATTTCAACAATTGGTATGATAAGTGCAAAATGGTGGTAACTTAAAGTAGTCTAAAGTTATGGAAGCTTTGACTAATGGTAGTCACAGTTATTCTGTTAGAAAAAAAAACTGGTGATAAAGAATGTTTGCCCTAAAATACTTTGGTAAAAACTAGCCTCTGGCGATGAATAATTTACTGATAGCCTGTGGAATGCATTGTAAACAAAGCCCTAGAAATTAAAAATCTACAACGGTGGTGTAAATTAACTAAATTAGATTCGTCAAAGAGTATTAATTTATATGTTCCAATTTGTTATCGGTAAATTAAAGCAACTTGTATTTTTGTTTAAGAAAGTAACGCCTTTCATTTAGACATTTTACTTGGGTTTCAAACAAAAAAAGGAACTGATAATTTGCTTCGGCCACGTAAGGTTCGTGTTTGAAAATGTTTCGTACTAGATGACAATAAAATGATGGCTTATAATAATTGCAATAAGCCCCAAAGATAAACGAATGCCAAAACAAAAGTGCTTAAACTGGTTACGAAGGAATGTTTCAATTATAGTACTGGGTACAAGTTACTTTAAAATGATCAGGTATTTTTTTTTTATTTTGCAATTTATTTATTTATTTATTTTTTATTTGACTTTTTTAATTTGTTTTTCTTACGGTTAATTTTACGGTAAAATAACCGAAGCCAGGGCATCCGTCTAATATTGAGTTAAACTCCCTAGTAGGATAGTACTCCAACTATGACTAAAATATTTATTGTGGCGGTTCGTAGTAAGACTCCAAAGAAAACACAAAGAAAGTACGTTCGCTTCGGAATTTATGCGACTTTGCGTTTTCTGAGCGACCTTTTTTCTGCTTCAGGTAATGTTACCTCTGAAATGGCCTAAAAGATAATTGCTAATGCTTGGAACTTGTTTGTTTTCACGTAAAATGATATACGAATGTGCCATATATAGTTTTGAGGTAGATAACAATTTTGATAATAAGAATTCTTAACAAACCGTGTGGTATAAAGAAAACCTCGTTGCTGAATAATTTATTGATAACTTGGTGTATGTATTCAAAACAAAACCCAGCAATTTAACAACGGTAGAGAAAATTAAACAATTCGACGAAAATAATTCCTTCATATCACAACGTTTAGTGTGCGTAGCTTGTTAGTTTTGATAGTTCAAGTTTTTCTCGATATCTGAATATAATATTCCATCCGCAAAGCACAAAGAATCATTTTTTGAGTTAAAGGTCTTTCACAAGGTCACTACGGAAAGATTTTTTCAGCAAAAACAAACCTCCAAATAAACCAAGAACGGAAAAAAAATGCTTTTGAAGGTAAGCTTGATTGTACCCGGTTTGAATAATGTCGAAGGTGACAAAATTTTAATCCACGTTCTATTTTTGTCAGTTTCTCTCCTTTAGGCTATTAAAAAGATACTTTGTGAACTTCCACTTTTATGTTTGTTGTTCAATTTTGTAGTTGCATTTTTTTATCATTTTTCAAAGGATAAGAATTTTAAGTTTTCACTCAAATTTATGGACATCTTAGAATACTTTCTCCGACGTTTTTTAAATAACACTTTATTTGTTTACAAGGAGCAAATGTTTGTGTAACTGCGGTGGCAATTGTTATGAAAGGAAAACTTTTTCATTTCATTTATCCTTCTCCCATCAGCTGATAATTCTGGTAAATTATCTTAACATCTCATAAGTTACTAGGTCTTGAATTTATCAAGTAATTTAATCTGCTAGACGGTTTTTTAATAAAGCGCTTTTCAAATGAGTGTCGTAAAACCAAAACCAAAGTAATTCCCCCCAACCAATCACAACAAACACAAATTACCCAATGAACCAATCAGAACTCGAAGCAAATACATGTAACCGGCGCCAAGCGCGGCAAAACGCGTGCGGGCGAGTCGGGATCGGTTTGAGTTTTACTTCTGATTGGTCGAGAAAGTGGTGCGAGTTTTTTAACCAATGATAGAGCGAAGTAAAGCAAAACCAAAGCAAAACGCGAATTACTTTCGACAGTCAATTGGAAACTGCTCTATGTTAACATATGTACTGAAGACAGCATCAAAAAACATATCTTTCGCTAAAAAACTGTTTTCTTCACCAATGAAATTTGCATTAGCAGCAGTAACATTAAGGACTGCACAGCTACCAGTCAAAGCTTGGCAAATAACCTTTCTCCTCATAAGCATAAGTGGCATTTCCGAATGCCGTTACACGTGCATGGAAGTGTCAAACATTAATTTTTTGGAATTTTTCGAAGTTTTTTTTTTCCGAACTCAGCGTTTCAAATACGATCAGTGGAAACATCATTTGCTTATGTTGTCCATTTCATTCACAACTGAAAAGCTTTCGTTGCCTTGATATAGGTTTATTAACGTATACTTTGACTCTGTATTGCTAAACTTAGGAAAATAGAAAATCACAATTGCCGGTCACCCTCTACGAACCAACTCAAAAGAAGACTGCTATGTTTCAGTGGCGCCGTTCTACTTTGTGGGTATGGTAATACGGACTTGAACACTCCAGTGTGACAAAAGCTTTAATTAGCAAAACAATGACTCTGCACGTGCGTTATACTTTTTGGTACATTTCTTTGCCGTTCTGTGCACAACTACAACGTGAAATGACCAAATTCTAAGTTTTGTGTAAAACATGAACTGACACGACAGCGAATTTTCGTTTTTCTCCCTGAACTGTAACGCAGTCCTTACACATTCAGCTCCTTGATAGTTCGGCCACAGTAAACAGATTAAATGACGAGTTGGAATAATCGCGAAGAAGTTTAAAAGATTGTGAAGTCATTTTAAAGTAAGGTTTCCTTCGCGTTGCCGTCGTGGTTGCTTAAGCCCCTTAATATCTGGTTATTTCATGTTACACAAGTGACGAATGTATAAGTTTTTATCTGGAAACCATCAAAATACTGCATTTTTTACAGCGCAAAATTCACCCGGCTTGCTGACTCTCTTTATTTCACCCATAATGCATGAATATTGATTAAAAAAGTTAAAATACCTGCTTAACAACTTTTAAGTTTAAAAACATTTCTGTCAATGAAAAGTGTATACTTCGTGACATTTCGACGTAAGATCACTCAATTATGCACACAACATTGCAAGAGAGGAACAGTCAAGCCACATCAGATACTCAAAAGTAAGGAACTTTGGGATTTCAATTTTTTTTTTCATATGTGTTGGTGTAAGCAAAAGAGATGCCTAAGTGGAACTGTTTTGTTGACAATTACCTTTCAAGAAGAAAAAATTACAAAATGGCAAAATTTGCTGCAGAATTTCTGCATTTATTTGGATAAATTTGACAAGATCTACTACGAAATTTGCAAGGCGTTATTTTAGCCGTCGTTGGCGATGGCTCAGATATGACCCAAGAATTCTTATAAATCCTTAGCTAAACCAGTTTTGTTTTAATAATACGTTAACAATTGAAAAAGTACTAACTTAACGTAGATTTAAGTTATAACCGACAGCTTTTGTAAACGCTTGGTGTGATGAGAAGGATTGTGCTAGTTGATTCTGGAGCTAAAAAACCTTTTCCTGATAAAGATAAAGCACTACAAAACTGTGGTAAAAACTACCCTCTAGTAATAAATAATTTACTAATAGCCTGCGGACTGTATTGTAAACAAAGCCCTAGAAATTAAAATTCTACAACGGTGGTGTAAATTAAGTAAATTAGATTCGTCAAATGATGTTTACTCTTATTTTCAAGTTTGTTGTTGTTATATATTCGGCGTTTGTGTTTGTTAAGAAAAAAAACGTATGCGTTATCTTTTTTATAATTTGACTGGTTTTCAAACAATGAGAGAACCTCATTTTCATTTAGCACACGGCCACTTAAGGTTTGCGTTTGATGAATAATTTCTTTCCCTTTGCAAGGTGACAAGACAAACACACGATGGTTTATATTAATTGCAATAAGCCCTTAAGTTAAAAGAAACTGGACTGGATTCAGTTGTCGAAGATTTTTCTTGTGGTTGTAACGGTGGAGAAGTATGTGGAAACGTTTATGTTAGGAAGTTAGCGGGTTAATTGCAACGAATATTTCTTAGCAAAGGATGTTCGTGTGCTTTACATATGTAAGCACGCAAGATCTTTTTTCGCAACATACTCAAACGAAAAGAAACTGGGAATTGCAAAGCAATCTTAAAAAATCCAGCTTTTCTCAGTTTCATGCTCAAAGTTTATGTTCGCTTTGAGAATTTAGTACTTCATCACGGAATACGTGATGAAATCCTTAATTTAGTGTTTCCTATCTGCTTGAAAACTGATTGTTATATTTTTAAAACTTAGATGCCGATAAAATTCTTCTAGAGGTTGATTCATTATGTTTCCATTTATAGTTTTATCTCTTGGTTAACGTATGGTCAAATTTACGGCAATCAATTTATAAGAAAACTGATGAATGAAATTAACACATTTTTAACAAATCGTTTGGCATGTTTGTTATTATAAAAGTGATATATTAACTTTTACCTGACCATACAAAAGGAGTCGTATGCGATATCAAGATAAACCTCCTTGAGTTAGTAAATTTGCTGGAAGCCAAAAATCCCCATTGCAAGGAGGGAAAACGCTATTAAAGGAAACAGCTCTTAAGAAAATTGATAGAAATTTGAACCGTTGTTTTGCTGAATTATATTGTTCTAAATGTAAGATACAAAGTTAAAGTATTTTTTTACTAGTGAGTATCTACAAACTTTGGCCGAGAAGAACAATCTGGCTTCGGAGATATGACTATGCTGACATTATTTTTTATTTCCCTGCAAGAAGGTAGATATTTAGGATATCCGGCCGTCATGAATATTGCCAACAGCGTATCAAGTTAAACTACCAGCTAACAAGCAAAACTCTCCTGTCAAAATGGGTAGAATTTATATGGAAACCTCTTTGAATTATGCATAAAGGAGCGTTTCGAAAACAACGCCAGGGCCTTAAGGTTATTTTCACAGTTGTAATTTTTTGGAGAGAAAACAAGTCATACTTTCAAAAACAACGAAATTCGCAAATTTGAGCTTTATGTCTTAACAATGAGGTCAACATGTAACAATTAAGAAATATTCTTACAGATGTTTGTTGGGTGATGGCGTTTTCTTACCTGAAACTCAGCTATGACAAAACCTTCGAGGTTAAAAGTAGTAAAGAAATATATTTATGACTATAAGTTATGTATTCACTGACAACTCTTAGGTCGAACACCATGATATTTCACCCATGTGCCTGATCACTTGCGACGACCAACCCAAAAAAGTTTTTATTATATGTAACACAACATATATTTCGCTAGAAAAAAATGTCTCTGTAATATTTTCGGGGAAAAAAACACACAAAAATAGTCCGCATCTTGTTTAACGTAGATCATTTTGTGTCTTTAAAGGTCAAAACTAGACCTGAATTCTTCTGAGAGAGTCTCAAAGTACTCCTCAATGGCTACAGTATAGTGTTTCCACAGACTCAAAAGTTAGAGCCAACTGTGACAGCATAGTAAGCAGCACCTTAATTAAAACATTTTCTCAATAGCTTTAATTTTTCTGGCCAATTTAATTGTTGGATTCCATGGCACTGACTGAATCTTTTCAGCTGACTCAAACTCACTCTACGGAGCTACAAGTTTAATCGTTCGTCCCAGTACTTCAAAGATTTGAGGAGTTCACTTTTTCCCCTTCTGTTTTGAAACAATTTATGTTCTTTTTTTAGAACCTAGGAGGGTGTTCACTCTGTTGGAAACAACGTTCATTCCTGCAGATCGAAAACGGAAAACACTTAGCGTAGATAGCAAGATTATGTTGGCAAACAAATACCTCGGAAATTTAAGTAAAAATAGTATTTTTATTATCTTCATTTTTGACATAATTCTTTTTCTTAACACAAAAAACGAACAGTTCTCGAAATGAAAAGTTTTGACTGTTTAATGTATACACAGTGCAACTATCCCAAATAGAGAATGTTTATTTTCAACATCCCTTGTTTAAAATAGCGTTTCAGCAAATGCAGTATCGGTCCAGCTCTAAATTCGACATAATCCCTACTCAACTCTAGATTGCCCTCGCAAGTTTCCTAATATTTGTCATTAAAACTTAAGAAGCACTATTAACGTTGTTCTCCTTGACACCGATATCATATCTGGTTGTGTTGTTATTTAATAATTTTTCCCTTCACCTTGGTTGCCTGCATCCTCAAAGATATTCGCACGTTAAATAATTAATGACAACACAAGTTAAACTACCTGCTTAACAAATTAAACATTGCTGTCAAAAACTGTGTAGATTTTATGACAGTTCGACACAAGATTATTCAATTATGCACAAGGCAGGGTTTCGGAGGCAAACTGAAGACAAAGTCGGAACTACAACACAAGTTTTGAAGTAGGTAAAGTTTTGAGTGGTAGATTTGTGAGTATATTAGGGGTTTAAATCCGTTGATATCGAGATAAGAGTCGGTTAGAGAAGCATTTATGTTGCAAAAGTGGGTAGACAATTACACAAACATACTACCTTAACCACGCTTGCTAACTTTTTCTAAGCACGTATATGAATCTGTCACATTGGAGCAGTTTTAAATTCAAATTCTTACAGTTTAAATCAGAGTTTTATTTTCTACCTTTGGGAAAACACGAAAAGATTGTTATCAGTGTAGTATAAACAAATTATACAACTGATAAATTCAACACCTTGCCTTTGTGTCAATTGTTTCAAACGACATTTTTGAAACGGTGCGATAGTAACTTACTATAGTAACATAAGCTAGTTCTCAAAACAAAATGTAGGCACAATTAGGGGTAGACTGAAGTATTTTCGTTTCGTTTTGCTTTTCTCTTTGTTTTTTTTTCTTTTGGAAACCCTTAAAGTAATGTTCTAAGAATAATAATTCTTCCACATATCTTGCGGTGAAAAGCAGTGTCCTGTTCTCAATAATTTATCGACAGCCTGCTGAATGTATCGGGAAACAAAAAAACCATGACTTAACAACAGGGGAGGAAATTGAGAAAATTACAATCTTGATGGGGTATTAACTTTTGTCTCAAAAAATTTGTCTCGATTTACAGCTAGAATTGAGGCCAATTTACAACATGAATGGTGAATTATGATTGATAGTGAAAGAACTATGGCATCAAAATAGACTGAATAAATATTTCTTGCCATTTCTTCCAATGTTTTTGGTGTTCTACCGGCAGGTGATATCGGGGAAAATTTTTCATGGTTATGGCCACTTACCACCGAAATAAACCATAATTAGAATAAAGCCCTTCAGCCTGGGAAAGAGTTACGCCATTAAGGTTAAATGTGTAGTAAGAAACTATAAGAAAGAGTATGATATGAAGGTGATACAAAGCCTGATTTACAAAGTGAGCTGAAAACACAGTTTTGATGAGTTATCGTCTAACCTTTTATTTTTGTTTTCTTTCTTCCAAAAAAAAAAACGATTATAAGAAGTGTCGGTAATTTGCCATGAATGTGGCTGTCCTAGGTCTTATCAGAACAAATAGAACGATAGTTTGGACTTGTGTTGAGCACCTTGCAATTCAGATTGTCCTGAGCTCATCCCGAGTGTCAAAAAAATGGTCTTGTTACAAAATATGGCAACGAAAGACTATTTTAATATAGGAAATTCGTCTTTCTCAGTTTGCCCTCTCCGTGAAAACCAAATTGGCCTTGTAATTTTGCTTTGTCATCTTGAATATGGGACGGGTTGAAATCTATATACTTATGCACAAACAAATGTTTCCGCCGAGGCATTGTCTCATCCGTTGTAAATCCTTTTTCTTAGCGACGGCATTGTCGTTCTCGCCCGCGTCGCCCGAGTCGTTGTCGCTTTATCTTTAGTTTTTTTTAACATTAACCTAAACAATATCTTCCGTTTGTCCTGTCATTGCTTCACTGAGCCTTAAGCCTCCACGCAACCGGTGTTGTACGTTAAACTAGCACTTACTGTCGTTATTCATACAAGACCACCCAACGGTTCGTTTCGGCGCAATATCTGTTCGGAAGGTCTACATCACCTGAGATCTTCAGATTTTTTCGGACATGTATTTTTTGGCGAAATGTCACCTCATACTTTCATAACATGGGAAAAATTTTGTATCATAGGAATATTCATGTATTGTGTTTTCGGATGGACAAATGGAGTGCAACATCAGGCCAGCTATCATTTCCGCAAGCCAACGGTAACTCGGACATTCGTGGGATAACATTTCGTTCCTTAAAATTTTCTGCGGATTGAATTTTTCAGCTAAAAACTCCGAACAAATCAACGTGAGTTATTTTTCACAAATATCCATGTTAAGAGGCCCGGTAACAATTTGGTAAAGATTTCTCGTTGGATGACACTTAAAATGAAACAGTCCAGAAATCAGTCAAAGCATTGATTGTTGTGTTATAATTGTTTTATTACAGCGGGTGGTTTGGCAGTGTTTGTGTAAAGTTCAGGTCATTTTCCTAATCAAGCGTATCATATTTTCAAAATTTTGTGGTTGTTTTTCCTAAACAGCGAGTAAAACGTTTTCCTTCGGTTTAAAATCGCACTAAAACTGGACCTAGCATTCGACTAACTTTCCTAGAGAAAACTGAAACGATAAAATTAACATTTGAAAATTTTAACAAAGATTAACTAAAAACCAATAGAAAAACTACCGATTTAGTTGACCGCAAATAAGAATTTCTTCCCAATCAAACGACACTTTACAGCATGATGAACAGTATGCAAGTACTGCTAAACATTAAGCTTTCTGCAAAATGAACATGTACGTTACGATTTAGTCCACAGACAAACGTAACATTGAGCCATATTTTACAGTACAATAGACAGTTACGCGGAAGCCTGGTTAAAAAATTATACGACTTTGCACGGCGTAATGCCGGAACAGTACCACACGAAAATACTGCCCAGGATTTCAGTTATTGTGATTATTGAACCGCTACTCCTTGACAGGAGAGGTATGCGGTTTGTTACAGTGTGTACGTTCTGTGCTTCTCGGAATGGTCCTGAAGGACGGTGCGTCCTAATACATAGGTATTTTTACACGGTTTATATTACTATACAAGCTTTAAAATCCAAAAAAATGGGGATAACCACGCAGTTTTCGAGGAGATCAAGACGGATTCCGCTCAATATTCGAGCAATGATTGCAAAAATTATTTACTGAAAAACTACTCATAGCACGGTAACATTTTGAATACTATTTGAAACATCTCACTTTAATTCATATCTCCAAGTGACCCCGCGATTAAACCCGCAAGCATTCTCAAGAAAAATTAATGTCAAATCTCGTAAAAATGTGCTAAAATGGGCGCCATTTTGTTTTGAATTGACATGAAGCGTCTTTTCAATTAAAATATGAATAACTTCAAATTCAATTTTCTCTCCCAGGGTCAGCTTGGGAGCTTAAGTATTGATAACTTCTTAAATTTTTATTTTTATTCAAAATATTACCATGCTATCAGTACTTTTTTGGTAACTTTGTTTTTGCACTTATTGCTCGAACTTTCAGCGGAAATCGTCTTAAGCGACCATAACAACCTTTCCCAAGACCTGCTTTTCCCCGTGTAGTCATAAGCCGGGCAAAAATACCTTTGTATTAGGAGGCACCGTCCTTTAATTGAACAAAATACAAGCCATAAGTTCCAGTGTCGTGGTTTCATTTGTTTTCAAAAATTGAGGAACAAAATTAAGGATTATTTCAGGAAGTTTTCATTGAAAGTTGAAGATTTCAATTCAGCATCCTTTATTTTAGGGAGGGTATGAGCAAAACTTCATCACTGGCCGAGCCAAAAATGTCCGGGACTGGATCCAAGAGGACGCAGTTCTCCTGGGAGGATATCTGCATGTACCTGTATGGACACAAGTCTGTTGAGCCCGCAGTCCTAGAAGACCAACGCAAACTCGTAAAGCAAGAGGAAAATGGCCAAGGTGCGTATTAAGTAGTTGACCCCCACCTTAAGGTTTCTCCAAAAATACGACCATCTCATATTACGACGTCAGCCTTTTTCTGAGGTCCGTCTCTTTATTCCCAATAACGACCAGAGAAGACCCTGGCAGTGGATTGTGTGATTTAAAAAAAATAGCTAATAGCCAATAACGATTCTTCTACCATGTTAACTGATTAAATTCTTCAGTCTTATGGGGTTTTCTCTTGCCGCGATTCTAAATAACGAGAAGACCATCAGTCAAACGAAAGCTCAGTGTAACTTCATTGATAATCGCGGAATCCAACAAAAACCACCTAAAAAAACAAAAACAAATGCTTTAAGAGACTTTACCAGCTACCGCCCAATAACTAAAACATTGAGATAACAGTGCCAGCGACATGCGAATAATGGTTTTGACATAAACCACAGAGCTCATTAACTACAGTTTAACCCAAAACCGCCCGTAAAGAACCATGGTCCTTGTTCAGTTGGTGACGTCATCACTTTAAGTGACAGCAGATTTGTTTGATAACCAATTGATGCATCTGGTACACTTCTAACAAACACTGTCTAAACTGTAGCGCTCACGTAAAACAGACCAGAGTTACACAAAGAAAAAGGAAAAAATCTTCATTGTGAAATTGATGCGAAACTTGCCCTTGGCACTGGTTGACGCTTCTAGTTGAAAGTCTCCTTTTTCCTGAAAATTTAGTTCAAATCTTTTCTAAGCCGAAGAAAGACCATCAAATGACCGGCAAACTCCAAAAAAATCGAATTGAGAACCAAAAACAGCGGGACTGAGCGCTTAAACCCGGAAAGACGACCGGGTACGTTCAGTTTTTCTCGTTCAAAATCTTCAAGTTTTCAAGTTTTGAATTGTGCGCATGCCCAGAATCAAATTTGCCAAACAACGTCGGAAATGGAAGAGAAGTTTGGTCTCCATGCTTCAGATGAAATAATAGACGTTTGGACCGGGATTTAAGCAGACATGAGCCAAATTACGGCGTCATTGCTTTAAAATGGTGGTTTTTTGAAAACGGCTGGGATTGAATGGGTCAACATGGCTATTAAACATTGTTTAAAGTTTAAATTCACATTAAGGTACGCTCCAATAAAACCACAGTCTCAATTTCAAAACTCATCTAAGGATTGCGTTTTAACCGTCAAAGTCGATTGAAACCTACCAATTGCAGCAAACTTGGCCCTTTGAACCCGTTACACTGAAACGTCTTGTTTTCTTTTTAGAGTTCGTTGAACTTCAGAACTCGAGTGTTAGTGAAAAGCGACGTAAATCACTTGCGTCTAACACCTTTTTTTTTAATCTGACGTAACAGAGCGGAAGAGAAAACGGTGTCTGCCGCCAAGTCCGTCTCTAGTATTCCCGGATGAGGTGAGGCTTTGCAAGTCGAGTGTGCCTGGGGCAGAGTATGGAGTGTGTGCTGCTCAACCCATTCCCCCAGGGACTTGGATCGGTCCTTATGAAGGCCAGGTTGTCAGGCGAGAGGAACTGCGCGAGGGAGTTCATAACAGCTATATGTGGGAGGTAGGGAAAAGGAGTAATTTTACTTCATGTTAGTTCTAAAAGTTCAATGGTTAAAAGCAATGATCAGGTACGCCTAATAAAGAACTTTTAACACTTTGACATCTGAAACGTCCTAAAACGGACGTGTTGGGCGACTGTACGCCGTGTTCCAGTTGTGACAAGATGCCTTTTTTGCACCAGGAGAGACGACTTTGATAAACAACGTATGCAGGATTACGAAATCTTCCAAAGTGTGCCCAAATGAGAACGACTCCGCAAGTTGGGCCAGAGTTACACGAGAAAAAATCAAGTGAATTTGCCGCTGGCAAATTCGATGAAAAATTTGGCCTCCCTACAAGTTGCCACCTCTTGCTGAAAATTTTTCACTTACTTCAGCATTTTTGTAGAAACTTTTCCCACATGAAGGAGTATTCGTGGAAGTCCAGCCAAAAAAAAAAGAGAAGAGAAGCAGAACAAACCAGGAAAAAAGGAAAAGTAAAAGTCTAGTTTGGTGTATCTTTTTCTCGCTCAGGCTTCAATGGGTTAACACACCTAAGCTTACACTGAGATCTCAACTACCGCCCTCCAATCATTTCGAGTTAAGTTAAACTGAGATGTATTCCTATTTCAGGAAATGATCAACTTAACACGGACACACACACATTTTAAATCGGTTAGAGAGAAAATGTCTTTAAAAGCGCATGTTTATTCAATGTGCTGAAAACTCTATATTTATAAACGCCCAATACCAATAAGATAAATTTGTTCAACCATCCTGCAAAAGGAAACGATCTCCGTGTCACGCCTTACATTAATAAAACTCTTTCAAAATCATTAATACAATTGATACAAGTTATACAATTTGAGACCCTTTTAAGTGTGTTTGGGCCATTCTAGTATCTATTTTTCAGATACCCTGGAAAAGCTATTTAAGACGACTAATCCCTGCTAGTTCCGATGTGTTGTCTCAGAGAAAATTAACCGTTTATACTGTAGACGTGTAATCCGTCTGGCAGCAACTTATACATTAGGCGAACTGTTATAGTTTGTCTGGTTATACCTCTCGAATCACAACATATGTTCGCTCAAGTCCCTCTCAGACGGACTATACGTCTCTATTATGGAAACGGTCATTGACTGCATTTTTACTCTTCCACCACGACAGATTTACAAAGACGGAAAGTTTAGTCATTTTATTGATGGCAGCGAGGAATACTTGTCGAGTTGGATGAGGTTTATCCAATGTGCTCGCTACAAAGAAGAGCAAAACATGACAGTGTTCCAGTATTGTAGGAATATTTATTATCGGGCATTTAGACACATCCCTGCTGGCCGGGAACTCCTTGTGTGGTACGATGAAAAATATTCCGAGTTCATTGACATCCCAGCATTGATGAAAGCCAGAGCCGTTAAAGGTAGGACTGAACATTTGATAACTTGTATGGCTAGCTTATCCATCTATCCACCCACCTATCCATCCATGTATAGATAGAAGATAGATCCATCCATCCATCCATCCATCCATCCATCCACCCCCCGTATTTGTCTGAAATGTTTACACATAAGACCTCTTTTCAAAATTATGGACTGCGATCTTCCAAAATGAACCTTGAGCTTCCAAAATGTCGCACAAACTATTACAAAAATAGTTTTGC
>Ga0126336_10000145_pt1 | contig 21081 bp, 13 predicted proteins | sample SidCmetagenome_FD_92530 | JGI IMG/M metagenome (GOLD analysis project Ga0126336, IMG submission 92530) | Coral microbial communities from El Islote,Puerto Morelos, Mexico - Siderastrea C C metagenome | ecosystem: Host-associated > Invertebrates > Cnidaria > Coral | place: El Islote,Puerto... | reverse complement strand
TGGGAGAAGATAGATGGGAAAATATTTTTTTTTTTAAATTTTTTTAAAAAACCGGGGGTCCTGATAATTTTGGGGGGGGGGGGGGGTGGGGGGGGGGGGGGGGGGGGGGGGTGTTGGGTTTTGGGTTGACATGGGAAGAGGCTTCATATCGGCTTGTTGTTTGTTTGTTTTTCAATTGTTATCGTTTAAAAAAGAGCATTAGGGTTTGGCTATTTTGGTTCTAAAATATCCTCAGGGGCACCTGAGGTAAACCCTGGGATACCCCTGGGGGTCTTAGCCGTATATCTCATAGGGGATGAAGACAACTAAATAAGTAACCCCCGGGTGACGTTTTTGACATTAAGTTAATAGTGTGAAAGATTACTCCCTGTTTCCATCCATATATACGATGCAGTTGGCTTTGATATATTTTATTCGCGTTACCTCCAACATTAACTTCAATGATTCTGCAAAAAAACGACACTTAAAAACAACTTGCCCTCGAACAGAACATTGTCAAAAACCAAACACCCCTACACCTCTCAACGATACAGTTAGTATCGTTACTAAGGAACATTCATATTTCCTTATAGTTAATAAGGAATTTTTTCTTGTTTCAGATTATACTGACAGCCAAGCCCGAGAGGAGGGGTGACAGGCGCAAATCGATCCCGTGGTGGGTGTACTTGGTATCGGCGCTCGGGGGATTTCTCTTGCTGGCTGGTGCGATTCTTCTTCTATACAAGGTTAGTATTTTGTCTCCGTAGCAATAGCATTGGTGTTGTGGTTTAGAGGGGTTTTTAAAACTTAGTGAAATGTTTTCTCTTTCTCTTTTTGATTCAAACGGCTGGATTTGCTATGACCCCTTCGGCGATTGGTTAAAAAAACTCGTGCAACGTGTTTTAACTAATCAAAACAGCGGTCATGTCTTTAACCAATCACGAGACGAACCAGAACTGAACCAATCATGACTTAGCATGCGCTTGTTTTCCCGCGCTTGAGTTCTACTTTGAATTCAAAATTATTCATTGCAAATCAGTTTTCCGTGGTCCTCCACGTTGTGTGGTTTGAGTTTGTGACAGTCATTACTCTCACTGAGTTAAACGGTCCTGTTTTTTTTCTTGCAGCTTGGATTTTTCAAAAGGAACAAAGAAGAGTTTAACATCAGTGCCGAGGAAGCCGCGCCCATGAACAAAGTATGAAAGAAGTCAAACAAGAAATATGCATGTTTACTTCATAAAGTAAACGATATTTATAACAACAACAGCGGAATACTGTTCGACAAAATAAATACTGATTTGATTTCGAGAAAACTTGAAGAAACGTTATACAAAATCTTAGAATTCTACTGGCAAGCTGAAACAGGCAGGAAGGCAAGGCAAAAAATCTCTTGCCTTTATATTATCTGTTCCCCTTATTTGTAGCTAAGCGCTCGTTGCGTTGTAGAAATATGTTTTACTGGTCAACATTGCTGACGAACTGAGCAATAGAAGAGAAGATTATTTTGTACAAATATTTCATAGTTTAGCCAGACCTGAATAGAGATTGCTTTTGCTATCATAGGTAGGTTTACACTCACTATTGGTTCAACGAGGGAAATTTCCAGAGTAACTGTAGATTTGTTTTCACTATGTGAGTTAATATCTTAGGAATTTGACTTTTTATCAAAAGTTGAAATGGCATTAGACAAACTGTTTTTCTATTTAAATGATGCTACACATTTCTATATTGACCACCGAAAGTCTTGACGAAATTACGCGAAATTTATAATGTGTTTATTGAACAGCAGGTTTGATTAAGATTTGTAAATAAAACTGTAAGACATAAGATGTTTTCTTAACATCGAAGTAAAGTAAATTAAGCAAAGTAAGTTATAGTCGAGTAAATATCTCGCCTATTTAGTGAGAACTGATGTAATTATAATTAGCTGTTAAACTATTATTTATGTAATTGAATTTTTTATCATGTTTTGCTTATTTTGCTATTCGAGTTTTACTGTAAATAAATAGATTTTCTTCCAACTATTCGGCAGTCCAAGTATTTATTTTTCACCACTCAATGGGGGTCTTCAATTAGTTTAATAAGAGACCTACGTTGTGACAAGGAAGGCAGGAATGGCGCACGTCAAATCAATGATTTCTTAACGCGGTTTTCCAATTTGTATCTATCACATAAATACGGATTTTCTGCAGAAAAAATCTAAACTTTGCTTTACGAGGGACATCAATATAGCAGCTAGTCTATATTGTAAGTAACAGATATATACTTGGTGTACTTGCCCTACAGTTATATCACCCTCGTAAATTGATCGCAGGTAATCAAAACCTAGCTGCCCGGAGAAAATAATAAAATAAATCTTTACAACTCTGATGTAGGATAACTTGCTTATGGAACTCTCAGGTTACATTGTACAAAGGAACTGAAACGTCTGACTCTGCGGATGAAATTTCGAAGTATTCACTATTCAAATAAACCCTTTGCGCAAGAAATTTCTGTGACACACTCTACTTAATGCTGTACAGGGTGGTTATTCTTTTCACTCTGTTGGTGAAATCTCAAAGTTTTACCAAGTGAACTAGACGAATTGTATTCGGTAGTAGCTAAAGCACTTTTAGGAAAGAAGGCACTTTCTCTGTCTGCCTTATTCTTTAGGTGGCCACATCAAACTCAGTTCTCCATGTTTGCTTTGCGGAATCCATTGTTTATATGCAGCCAATAAAAATGTTGGATCCTTCTTCCGCGCTGCTTCTAACGCCTTCTTGCTATCGGCACACCCGCTAACAAGTTCACTTAGCAACACCTCAGTTCTTGGCTGTAGCTTAGCCCAAGTTTTTATCATTGTAACAGGCGCGCTCAATAGGAACGGAGCAAACTTTGCAAGCGCTGGGAGAACCTTTCCTTCCAGCAAGAATCTGGCAAACCACTTGTATCTATCAAGTCCTGCCGGATATTCAATCTCTTGGGCTGGAATCTGCCAGGACTTGGGACCAAACGTACATGTCATATGACATTTGACGACCCCAGCCTCGGCGTCGTAACGAGGTGGGGGATCTTCTTGTGGCTTGGAGAAAGTGCATAGACTTGGCACTAGAACTGGAATCCAATCTGGCTGAACAGCAATAACACCTAAAACGGACAGAATACAGGTCAGCTTAGCTTATTCAAGTCACTTTTGGTAAAAATGATCGTTTATAACACGTGCGACTGATCCAGAGATAAAAGAGCTTAATTTCAAAAGCAGGCAGAGAAATAACTGCGTCATGTTCAATGCAAGAGTTTTATCTTGTTAGTTATTCAAATACGACTTCTTAACGTTGAACGTTTATCGTTCCTACAGATAACAAAAAACCAACATAATCAACTTGACACTCGGAGCTAGTTTCTTCGCCTCATCTCAAATTCTTGCCTCGTAACTAGTAATGTTACAGCCTTGTAGAAGTTCCAAAAGCCAGCACGCGGAATCATGATGAAAGGCCGTCACTAATTAAATGTGACTGGCCCCAATTTGTCCAAGTATCGTTGTCTAGCCTCGGGTACAGTCAATGTTATCGAGAAAACACACATTATTAAACCAAGTCGCAACACAAGCACGTTAGGACATCCTCACCTTTCATGAAAAGTTTTGAGGTCTCCACTATCTCTTGGTAGACTACGTACTCCGGTAACACTTCAAATAACGCTGATGATGGGTGAATGAACACAGGCTCATCCAGGGACATGCAGCTGTAGGCGTTCTTTAGATGGGGCTCATTCGCAGCGGAGCTCTTACGCGCCACATGGTCACCAAGTCCCGAGAGGCAGATCTGGCGGAGGGCCTTGCACTGGACAGGGGATGGCGGGCTCATGCGAGGATTCAGCACGACTTTTGCGTCGGAATTCACCAGATTCACCGAGTTTGTGAGCTGTGCTCGCAGCTTTCTAATCTCAACCATCCCCTTGTGTCGAAGCCCGTTCTCGGCACAGAACTTCACAGTACAGCCTGCGTACTCACAAGCTCCTACAGCTCGCAAAAGAACCATCGCGTCGCCAAGCTTCTGGGCGTCTCCTTGCCCGGCCCAAGTCCGCCTCAACCGCGAAATCTTGCGTCTCTCTTCCTTGCTCACTTGGCCAGCTTCTCGGTCGTTGTCATCGGCAAAGATCTCTTTCACCGTGAGAGCCGACACAATAGCAATAACATACTCCATACACTGCTCTTGGTGACCAAGACACAGCATTTTAGCGTACCTTGGAGAAACGGGGAACTTGGCCATGGCGCGACCTAGCGGAGTAATCACCGCATTGATGTTTCCTTTGACCGTTTTCTTCTCTTCCAGCGCTCCTAGATTCAACAACAGCTTCTCAGCGCTTTGCAACGCTGTTGAATCAGGGGGAGTGGGGAAGGGAAAGTTTACAACCTTGTCAATGTTCATGTCTTTCATCTGCAGAACCAGATCGTCGACTGGCCGACGCAAGATTTCCGGCATCGTAAATTCTTCGAATTCGTTCATGAACACTGCCGATGAGTACAGTCGATAGCAGTGCCCAGGTTCTACTCGACCAGCTCTGCCTGCTCTCTGATTGGCTGAAGCCCTAGACGTCCACATGATCTTAAACGAGGAGACGCCTGTGACTTTATCGTAGTAGCGCTTTTTCACCAAACCTGTGTCAACCACGTACTTGATGTTAGGAATTGTCAGCGAGGTTTCAGCCACGTTAGTCGCTACGACGCAAAGTCGTGCTTCTTCAGGAGGAGATTGGAACACTTTAGCCTGCTGCTGAGATGAGAGAAGCGAATACAACGGTAGGACAAACAAGGGAAGATTCTTATCCATCAGGGACGTAAACGCACTGTCGTCGAGATCAAAATCGTTACTCTCATCACCTTCTTCACCGAGGTCTTCATCTTCTGCATCTCTGTCCTCCACAGTTGGGTTTACAGGATAATTATCAAGATCAAATTCATCATCATCCCCATCATCATCGGAATTTTCTTGCTTAGTATCGGCGCACTTCTGCGATGTGAGTTTCTCTGGGTCATAGGGAAATGTTCTTTTCAGCTTTTTGCACAATCCATGAACTTCAGCTTGTCCAGTCACAAAGACTAAAATCCCTCCTGGGGGCAGTGTGCAATGAATTTTGCATACTTTACGGAATGATTCATGTAAGTAATCTTCAGGTGTCCTCTTGTTGAAGTGAACAGTGACAGGAAACTGTCTGGACTCGACAGTTACCACCGGGGGTGGGGAGGGGAAGAGACGTGTATTTCCGGTGAAGTCTTCCACGCGAAGAGTGGCGGACATGATAACAAGTTTAAGTTGTTTTCCTTGGCTTTTTCTCATCGGGACTATCCTGGAAAGCAAACCCAAGAGAATGTCAGTGAAAACGCTACGCTCATGAGCTTCATCGATTACAATCACAGAATACTTAGACAAGAAAAAGTCATTTTCGATCTCCTTGAGTAGCACACCATCAGTCATAAACTTTATAATCGTATTTTCCGTTACGTTGCCCTCGTAACGAATCTGATAAGAAACCAAATCACTGGTCATGTTCAACTCAACAGCCACGCGGCGTGACATGGTCACGGCAGCAACACGCCGAGGCTCTGTCACGCCAATCAGGCCTCGTGTAGTGTAACCACCTTCATACAGGAACTGGGGCACTTGAGTGGTTTTCCCACTTCCAGTTTCACCGCAAAGAACCACAACATCGTTATCATGAATTGCTTCCATAACAGCTTGTTCTTCCGCGAGAATCGGAAGAAGCAGCCTGGCAGCTTGAATCTCAGGGTTTCGTTTCACTTCCTTGAAGATAGCTGGCTCAGATTTAGTTTCCACTGGCTCACTTTTCTCTACATCCCTCTTATCTTCTGCTTCAGCTAATTCCTTCCATTTAGTCTCCACAACCTCAGCATTTGAGCGGTTGCTAGCATCACTCTCACACTCTATGTTTTCTTCTAGTTTATCTGAATCTGCAATAGCGCCTTCATTTTTCTTGGCACCAGTTTGGTCACACAAATCAAGGTCATCATCTTCTTCATCATCACTTTCAGACGAGTCTTCCGATTCGGATTCTTCGTCCACCTCCTTCGTGATCTTAACAGGCGCAGGTTCATGAGCTTTCTTCTCCAGCCGTAGCTTCTTCCCTTTCTTACGTCCACGCCGAATACTCGAGATAGCCCCCCTGTCAACTGTGTCCGTCTCTGAAGAAGTCCTTTTCCGAGCTGTGCTCAACTGTCCCAGATCTGTTGTGGAACGCATTTGAGAAAGTTCTCTATCGCTTACAGCGTACTCTGACAGCGCCTTCAGCAGTTCGCCTCGTTTTGCTTTCTTCTTCTTCGTCTCCACAATTTTTTCAAGCTTCTTTCTCTGCTTTTTAGTTAGCTTTCTTCGCTTCTCAGTCGGTTCTTTTCGCATTATCTTAACCTTGTCCTTCTTGTCTGGGGCAATGAGAACATTGCTGTCTTCGCAGGACGTTTTATATTCCCCATCTTTGGTAGATTCGCCCAGGACAATCTTCTGTTCAAGTGGTGTAGTCTTTGACTTCAAATCCTTCGGTTTATCAGGTTGTAATCTGGCTTTCCAGTTGTGTCTTTTCCTCATCCGACCCATGACTTCACTTAACTACACAGCAAAACTATGATTCAGGCCTTTATTCTGGAAGAATATTGCTATTTAAAGCGATAAAAACTCGAACTTCGAACCCACGTGGATGAAACAAATCAATCCGCCATATTGGAAAATTTCTTCTCATGGGTAACCTCGCTGACCACATTACACTGGGCTCATCACTCGTCCACGCCTGGAAACGAGCTAAAGAACTCGTGCCAGTTTTAATCCGAGATGAGTAGCCTCGTTCCAGTCTTAATCCGAGTGTTCTCTGCACGTTTTCCAAGATGGAGGCAGATTTGTATGATGAATTTGGCAACTACATTGGCCCTGAACTCGATAGCGACGAAGAAAGTGAAGACGAAGATGAAGTTGGGGAAGAAGAAGTCGTAGAATACGTAAGTTGAGAACTTTTTGTGCCCTATGTATATACGGAAACTAAACTTTCCAAGCGCTTGCTTGACGGCTTGTCGTTGTTCAGCGTTGTCTCAACGTCAGGAAAACGACGCTGGAAAATGCAGTTTTCCGTATTCATTGTAAACAGCTTGGGATAACACTCGAAAGTGGTATTAGGTTTTTAACTAGACGTGTTTGCATCTTTGTGTCTATATTGCAAAATTCTAGATTGTAGCATTTTTTAGAATCATGTCGCACATTCAGACACGTAGACCCAAAATGAACGTATCAGTATTAAGTGCCGGGATCACTTCATATTTCTCTACAAAAGACCTCTATTTCCTTGTCACCGTGTAGTTTCCCGTGATTTTCAGTCACTTCAAAACATTAAAAAGTCATGTTTTGCTTTTTTGCTGTAAAAGTGTGACCTTCTTTGGGAAAACGTACACTAACGATATTCCGTTAAACGGTCCAGACCGTAAGCTATCCGTTAGTCATCCGTTAGAGCGTTGGTTGTATTCGTTAGAGGAGCAAGTCAATCTGTTAGCAATTCATCCGTATCCATTAGTGCATTAGCTGTAATCGTTAGAGGCGTGAGTCGACCCGTTAGCAACTCATGCATGTTCGTTAGAGCGTTAGTTGTATCCGTTAGAGCATTAGTCCAGAAAACTGAAGCGTTAACTGACGATTCTATCGCTATGCTGACTTACGGGCGCTCAGTCATCAGAGGCTTCTATGATTAATTTTATTCGCTCACGGGCAACGAAAATTATAAACAAGGAGCCCGCACGGGCGCCTGAAACTTGTGATTCTTGCCAGACCTTGCCAACTTCCAGTACAGGAATGATAAATTCCCTACTCATTCTGCGCTTTTGAAACGAAAACGTCAAATTAATGTTTGTTCGTCGGCAGTCGGCAAAAACTACCGGCGATAAAAAGTAAACAAACAAGCACATGTCTTGAAATTTGCTTCCGTGCAGACTTCTGCTGCAGTGCAGGTTAATTTTCTCGTCTGAAAATGATCTCGAATGAATATTTAATGGTTGCAGGAAAACCTTCGGTATAAAAATCATGACCTTCTTCCCGTCGTTTTGCTTTTAGAAACGTGGCTGTTGAATGTATTTTTAGCGAGCAAGATCTAGGTTTCAAAGTACACATGATATATGCAAATTTTACTCGCATCTACAACGCAGATTGATTGTACACTCGGCTACGAAACGTTTGGTATTTTTAAGTTTTTTTTCATTTGATTTATAGTTCTAAATAACTGAAGCTCTCTAGTAATTAAAAAAGTTTACAATCATTCAATACAATGCAGCTTTTATTCTGTCCGTCACACAACGTTTCACTGAGTATTCAAATTCCCGGTGGGTCAAATTTCAACCAAAATTTGCATAAAGTTGTTTATGTGAGCGCTATGAACTTTTTAAAAACTTTCATCAGACTCGAGGAGTTTGCCCGATGTATTTATTTGAAAAATTACAATCCCAAATCGAGGAGTGTGTTCGGCAAACAGTAGTTATTGTCTACACGATGGAATAGAAGTTTCATTCCAGGAGAAACGGGACGACCTGTTGTGAAGTGCAGTCATTTCGAGAGAAAGTCGATTATTTACCTGTTTGAATCAGGCACGATTCATCTAAACACTGGTTATTTTGATGTGACCTGTTAAAAGCCTTCAATTTTCAGCGGTTTATCGATCGACCACTTTACTAAAAACATCTGCTAAATACATTGACAATAAAATAATAAGATGAAGCATTCGCAACAACCAGCCGTTAGAGCATTAGGGAAAAGCGTTTGATTGTTTGAACCAACCGTTAGAGCATTGGGACAAACCGTTAGAGCATTAGAACAAATCGTTAGAGCGTTAAGGACAAATCATTAGACCGTTAGAACAAACCGTTAGAGCGTTAGAACAAACCGTTAGAGCATTAGAACAAATCGTTAGCTATCCATTGGCTATCTGTTAGTTTTCTAACGGATAACGGATAATCGTTAGTGTACATTTTCCCAAACAAGGTCGCAAGTCTCCCCTTGACTTCAGTAAACTGCTGAACATGCAATTTGCAAACAGTATTACTCAAATAAATGCTGGGTCCAAGAGACTGAGTTTGTAAAAAGCAGGGATTCCAACCCTCCCGATTTGATCGGGAGTCTCCCGATTTGATGTCTTCCCTCCTGCTCTCCCGCTTTTTATCAAATCCTCCCAATTTATTATAAAATTCTGAAAACTAGGAAAAAAATTGCTAATCCTTAGGATTTTTTGCAATCTGTCATTGTGAAACATTTCCTGGGGGGCATGCCCCCGCACCCCCCCTAGAAGATCACGCCTTTGGCGCTCAGGATAGGTGCTAATTATTACTCCCTATTTTTCATCAAATGGGGTTGGAATCTCTGATAAAGTGCCAGGTTTGGGGGGGGGAGGGTGAGTGAGAAAATGTAGTGGAGTAGAGGAGCAGTGGTGTACACTGTAGTCGTTAGCACATCAGACTTTCAATTAAATTTTCATTTGGAAGATCAGAAACTTATGTTCAAGGGTACTGAACTCTGCTCTATGTTATGTTTTCCTTAGTGAGCCACACAATAGGTCGTCAATAATTTTTAAGTGCTCATCATAGTGACCGTGAAATTGCCAAATGAGTCCCTTACGGTGGTGGTAAATTTTGCCAGTGAATAAGATTGCTCCGAAAAGCAATGTAAATCTTAAAATAATGTTGGCGTGTGAGATACTGGTGTTTAAATTAGCTGGCAGTTTGGCAGAAATCATCAGTAATCACCAGTATGCCTGCTCCCGTGCAAATTGCCAGTGATGGCCGGTGTGGTAAAATATTGCCTAGTGTGCATGTGTCTTTGGCCTTCGAAAAGAAACTACTCCATTTTGTCTCCCATGGGTGCTTCCAAAATAGATGCAGGGGTCTAGTTGCTTCATCCTTTACAAACTGGAGTCAGTCAGCGTTCATGCCATATGCATGTGCGACTTCACCTTTGTTGCCTTTTAATGATTTCAGGCAGAAGATGAGGAAGACGAGCAGATGGACCAGGATGAAGAACCACAAATGCAAGTTGTTCTACATGAGGTAAGCTTGGTTGAATGTTTTCAAGATGTCCTTGCATGGAGCTCTGCAGTTTAAGATGACTGGCAAATCAGAAAGCATTAGAATTACAACCTTTTGTGCTCTCTTTTTTTTTTTTAACAAAATCAGTCTTTTGAAGTAACCTGATGTGAATGCTGTCCAACAACCGACCATAGATATAAACCATTATCTTGTGCGTGGTGTATAGTGGTGGTAGTCTCCAACACAGTCGTTATAAGTGGTCACCCCACAACACTCATTGGGGGAGGAGCATTGCGTGATAACCGCTGATAGTGGCTGTGTTGGAGACTAGTAGTGGTGGTGGTCATATAGTAATTGGTATGAACTATGTTGAGCTATGAAATCAGTGTGATTTATTTTATTATTATTGATTTCAGGATAAAAAGTATTATCCTACTGCAGAGGAGGTTTTTGGTCCTGAAGTGGAGGTAAGAAATAACAATTGAAGTGGGTGTCAAAGCTAAGCAATGTAGGCAGCTGCTTAGGCCCATTTCAGACTTTGTGCTACTGCTGTGCTGAACTAAATACTAGATTGAATTTGGCATGTCGTTTGAAACCAATTCTTGCTACTGCTTTGCTACATGGCAGTGGCACGAGTTGGTTTCAAACGTTCTACTACTGTCTTGCCAAACTTAATTCAGGATGTATAAGTGCAATCAAAAGGATGATTAATTCATAAACTCAGGTGAAAATTTTGTTTGGGAAGAGGCAGCTATCAAATTTGACTGAATTAAATTCGATGTATGAAGTCAAGTCAAGCTAGAGTCAAGCCAGCCTGGCACGGCAGTAGCACAGTGTTTGAAACAGGCCTAAGGCTCAAATGAATGTCAAAATCTGCCAGTTGCTGCCTTCCTATGAAACCACTGAAGAAAACAAACAGTCCATTGTCACATATAAGAATACAAATGTACGAGACTTCACCACCGGTGTGGGTGTGTAGGGTTTATCAGAGAGTTTCCCAGCACTTTCCTGCATATCTGGTATGCAAAGTTTGTATACTCAGGCCTCAACAAAAGTTCCTTTTTAGATTTTGAAGTTGGGCATGCAGCTTTTCTGCTTGCTTACTTAATGGACAAGGACCAAGCTCATTCAACAACAACAACAACAACGACCATTTTATTTTGCCAAAATTTGCCATTTTATTTTGCTCATTCCCAGGGTCTCTCCTCATCCTGTCTCCTGGAGCGGGACAGGAAGAGGAGAGACCCTGGGGATGAGGTTGAGACAAGGACCTGGGCAAACCATGAGTCAACATATAGTGCAAGTTTACAGCTGTTATTTACCACAATTTTGCATTAGACATTCAAGAGAGTGACACCAGTATATATTTTTCATTACAGTCGACTCCCGATAACTTGAACGTTCAAGGGAAATCGTAAAAGGTTCCAGTTACATGTATAAATCAGGAGTTTGAGTTATCAACAAAAAAAGAAAGGTAAAATTAGAAATAAAATGATCTGAACGGGAAAAAAACATTCACTTCGAGTTACTGTGGGTCCGAGTTACCGGGAGTCAACTGTACATTGCAAAACATGATACAGTACAGTTTGTCTTCAATGTCTTCTCCTCAGTTCGTAACTTTTTATCCAAATTTCCAAGTTTTGCCATTTTTTGTTGTGCTCTTTTCCTGTCCAAGTTGAAACCTATGATGTGGGCTATTCTTGACGTTGTCATCTGGTTTGTTTTAGACAGTTGTGCAAGAGGAAGACACACAGCCCTTAACAGGTTTGTTGATCTTTTCTAAGTTTTAAGTGACTCATATGGTTAACTTGAAAAATCTGGCCCAGTTTTGTAAGTTGCAGCAATCATTTTTTATCCTAGCCATCCATTTGCAAAGTCACTTCATAGTTTCATACAACAAGGAGAGAAAAATTGTTTAAAACTGAGCTGTTATTTTGGGTGTCTTTTGATTCCAATGTATCATTTAGCTTTTTGAGGTTTATACTAAAAATAGGCAACATACAGTACATGTAGCCTCTTGTACAGTTGTACTTATGTTACACAAAAGAGCTCATTTTTTAAAATTAATTTTATCATACAAAGTTGGCAAGGTGTGTTGTGTTGTTTAACTGTAGTGTAAAAATGATGTGTTGCCTGTAAGTTAGTCATTAGTAACCAGTGTTCTCTACACCTGTATTCAACAGAACCCATCATTAAACCTGTTGCAAAAAAGAAGTTCTTCCATGCAGAGCAGGATCTGCCTACGACAAATTATGATATCGAGTAGGTGTACTGTTTGCACTGTATTTGGCTATTAATTTTAATTATTTCTAAGAGAAATAAATATATTAACAGAATATTGATTTTCATTAGGCTTTATGCACCCTTTGATGCCTGCAGTACTTGTGTTAAGACCAGTGATTATGACGTATTGATCAACAAATTTAAATAAATATTTAACCAGGTCACCTGGAGTGAGCCTGATTCATTTTGTTCCTAATATAGAAATTTAAAAATTTCTTTTAGACCATGAGATAGTCAAATTATTTTGATAAATTTCTTTTAGGTATTTGGCAGATTTAATGGATAACCCTGAGCTTATCAGAAGTGTAGCCTTGGCAGGACATTTGCACACAGGAAAGGTACATTGGCACTTGTAACCAAAATGCATTAAAAATGTTCTTTTGATTATTTGTTCATTGGTACTCGACATTAATTTTTCGTCAAGACAATGTTGAAGGCAGTTCATTTTAATTAGAGGTCTCATTTTTATCTGTGTATTGCAGTCAGTGTTTGTCGATTGCCTCATCGAACAAACTCACCACGAAATTCAAGCCAAGGAGGGAACTGATGTAAGTTCACTTTTTAAGATCACTGCGTCAACTTGTGACTTCATGTCACTACGTAAACATACAGTGTAGATGTGTTAACTCATTTGTTCCTTTTTTAAAAAATTATTTACAGCTTCGCTACACAGACACATTGTTTACTGAACAGGAGGTGAGATGATGCTTAATTCATGTTTTGTAAATAATACATTACTATTATTATTATCATTATCATTATTATTATTATTATTATTATTATTATTATTATTGTCATTACTATTGAATGTGTGTAAATGTAACTATGTTTTTTTGTAACTCGTGACGTGTTGTAGGGAAGGGGGGGGGGGAATTCAGTTGGTTGGTCTGTCGGTCATTAGAAATGACCGAAATGACCGACGGTCAGTCAGTCATTAGATCCGGGGATCTGCTCTGGGGAGCAGAGATGGTGCAGTGGTGAGAGCACTCGCTTCCCACCAATGTGGCCCGGGTTCGACTCCTGGGTCCTAGTGTCATATGTGGGTTGAGTTTGTTGTTGGTTCTCGTCTTTGCTCGGAGAGGTTTTTCTCCGGGTACTCCGGTTTTCCCCTTTCCTCAAAAACCAGCATTTCCAAATTCCAATTCCATCCGGAACCCGAGGGCCACAGGTTTGTCAGTCCCAGACTGTTGTGTGTCACCCTCGTTAAACAAAGTTGATTTTTTTTTATCCACCATATCCTATGGGGGTGGGAATGGAAGCGGGCTTGTCTCATTATTGTCTCATAATGCAATGCTGGCATCATGCTTATATGATTACACGCATGATAATGAGTTTCATTGGTTATGAAAAATCTGTCTTTAACTCAGACAAATCATTTCAATTCACGCATTTGAAAATGAAACAAGGAAACAAAAATGCTAGAATCTTATCCTGTTCCAGGCATTAAGTTTGTAGCGAGCAGCATAAAAGTGACATGTGAAAGAAAAATTGGGCACAAGAGAATTAAGGAAAAATGAGGGGAGGCTGGGGAGAGAGGCAAAAGAACACCTGTGAAATTAATTTTAAAAAAGCTGGTATACCCTCTGATTGGCCAAATTTGACACCGCTTGTCAACACCAGAGTGTTGTTGACACAGACAAGAAATGCGATATGATGTGCAAAGATTATCAAGTTCAGATGATTTGAATAATTATGTGTTATGGAAAGTGCTAAAAGTTTTTCTGCATGTGGATACTACTATACGTAAAGAACAAAAAGATTGTTTTAAAAGATTGTCTTCAAAACTGGTTTTTGGGAAGAGATGTCTTCGCTATTCTTCCAAAGGATTTGGAAAGAGCTTGATCTTTGAAGTTTTTCCAAGCTGGCTAATCAATGCATTGCAAAGAAACCTTGTTTCTACAATAATCATGGTTACTCTGCTTGTCGCAATCATGAAAGACCAAGTAGAAAGCTTTAAAGCATTGGAATTAGAGCAGTGGCTATCAGAGTAGGCAGAGAAGAATGCGAAGAAGAATATGGCCATAACTTGTTTGCCATTGACTGGGCATTTGTTTCATACATGTACCATAATTGTAGCATGAACTGATAAAGGCTGGTAGTGTCAATTCATCAAAGTATAAGTGTTGGAAATTACTGGAAACAATTTCGAGCCACCTTAATTGTAAGAACAATGTATTGATGCAGACTACCGGTACTCAAAGCATTTTGTCTTCACGAGTTAGCTCACAGGAGTCCTTGTTTTTCTTTCAGCGAGGTCTGAGCATAAAAAGTGTTCCAGTTTCCCTTGTTTTACCTGACACCAAAGGGAAATCTTTTCTTGTCAATGTTTTTGATACTCCAGGTAGGTTTGATATGAACCATATATTGTATTATTTTGACATACAATGTATGCTTGTAAATGATTTAACTACAGTTAACACACTGCATGGCCACATTTAACATGCATCACCTTAGTAGCTTTCTGTTCATCTTTATCACTACATGACATGCACAGTTACCTTAAATGCAATTTTCTTGCAACTTGCAATGCAAAAACTAGACCACTCATCTAATATGTAACTTTTTTTGAACATTGTAAATATTCTACAGCTTGTCTTCAATGCTGTAGTCAGCATTATGTGTAACTTTACCTTAAACTGTTTCAACATCACTGTTCCTAGCAGCCAGTAAGCAGGATGTTTTCCAGATACATAGGACACTAGTAGACGATCTACATGTAGCTCACCAAAAGTCGCACTGCAGCTGTAAATAAGTTCTTATTTTAGAGCATCCAGCCGGTGTACTCAGCGGTCTCAGAAAGAATTCTAGTCCTTCATGTACATGTATGCTTGTAAACAGTGAAGGAAATAGCTATGTACTTTGCAGCACTAACATGTAGTCAGAAAGTCTGCTAATGTACATATACTTGTACATGTACAGACTGCGTGAAATGCTTGGTATAAAGTGTGAGTTTCTTTTTGTAGGCCATGTGAACTTCTCAGATGAGGTGACAGCAGCACTGCGATTGTGTGATGGAGTGATGATTTTTATTGATGCATCTGAAGGGGTGCGTACACAGTGTTCAGCACAAGCAATTGACTTCTGATCTTTACAGCTAGTGTATTACATTGTAGTCCACTTATTCGAGTTTGTATCCTACATGTATTTTTGATATTTTATTTTTTAGGTGATGCTGAACACAGAAAGACTCCTCAAACATGCCGTCCAAGAAAGACTTGCTGTGACCATTTGTATCAACAAGGTGTGACATTCATCTAATCTCCCACTGATATTTTAGGTTTAATTTAGGAGTGGGAGCACATGTATTGATGATGAAGTTGCATTCCTTTGTCAGATTGACAGGTTGATACTGGAGTTAAAACTGCCCCCTACAGATGCGTACTATAAACTAAAGCACATTGTGGATGAAGTGAATGGACTTCTCAGGTACAGTGTATGTTGTTCAAAACTACAAAACTAGTCAGCTGGTTATCACTGTAAATGGTTTGAACCAAGGAGTCATATCATAAGTCCGTGAAGTATGATTGTCTGGGTGAGTGTAGTCCTGCGGACTGTTTGAGGTAACGCGTGATGTTTCATCAACCTGAGTGGAAGTCATCATCAGACTCAAGTGATTTGTGAATTGTCAGCACAGCTGTAGATGTTATAATAACAATAGACAAACGGACATTTGATTGCCAAAAGATGGATCGAAATACACCAATCACATTCTACAGTCTTCACAGCCAATAAAATGTTGGCTTAAAACTGACAGACGACCAATAACATTGTGAGTTCGTCGACCAATCAGGACAACGACCAGAGTCTTATAACATCTACTGAGGATTCACAGTTCACTTGTGGCTGGTGATGACTTCTGCTCAGGTTGCCAAAACATCAATCAATGTCACCACAGACAGTATAGATGGCTATTTGTGTGCATGCTCCCTTTCTGGTTCTCTAACGTTAATGGACAATGAATTTTGTTTCAGTGTGTACTCCGATGGTGACGACGATTACGTGATGTCACCATTCCTTGGAAATGTCTGTTTTGCCAGTTCACAGTATCGATTCTGCTTCACTCTCTATTCGTTTGCATCTCTTTATGTGGACACCTTTGGTGAGTGTGCAGGTCTTCCTCTGCATTAAGTTCGTCTTCCTTGGTATCTCTTTAAGCCATTTAAACCTGTATTAAACAATCAACCTGTGTTAATTAGTGGCCAGTCAGCCATTTCCTTGAGGTGACTGTTTGTAATGCGCGTTTTAAACTGGTTGTAATGCACATTTGAAAATCTCGCAGATTGAAATTTGTGCAATATAAATAAATTTGTTGTTGTTGTTGTTGTTGACTGTTTCATATGGGTTTGGAGTCGCATTTAGAGAATACCTTTTTTGTTAGTACTTCATTGCATGCACTTGGCCACCATAAAATGTGTGTTCTTGTTTTGAGCTCAATACAGTGTAGCTCACTCAGAGAAATTCCATTATCTCTATGGACTGATGTATCAATCTCTAAATTGCTGGAAGTCGAAGGAAACGTCGTTAATTTATTGTTATTATCCTTTGCAATACAATGTTCAATGTTCTTGTTTGTAAGTACTGTTGAATGTGCTCAAATAGCGGCGGGTGATTTTTTTGACTTCTAATCTTAGTTCTGAAATTCTTATGTTTAGGTGGAGGAATTGATCCAAAGGACTTTGCCAAGCGTTTATGGGGCGACATGTACTTTAATTCTAAGTCGTAAGTGAAAATAAGATCAGTACTTGTGGAGTGTTTAACATTTACAAAAAAAAAAAAATCCGGAAATTTCGGTTGGTCTGTAAATGGTACTTAAGGCTATTTTGGCTTGCCCGACCAGAAAATTTCCAACATAAACGGAACATCTACCCTGCGAGCAGTTGGTTTCCTTTAAACGAAAAATTGTGTTCCATTTACTTTTTTTCTGCTAGTTCCAGGTCTTGTGCCAGCAGTCAAACTAGTTCCAGACTCTCTGTAAATTAGAGTGAATTCAACAAATAGTACAGGCTAATCTGGAACTGAATTTGCCATTCACGAGGCTTTTCTTTTACAATTTGCACAAGCCGTGAACCAACCGGTTTCCCCTGCAAATGGTAAACAACCGATGTTTACTTGGTTTAGATAACAAGATTTGCTGCTGGTTTATTTTATAGTAATTTTTTTTTTTAATATAACATAACATCAGCCTTGTTTTATTTCTCAATCAGACGGAAGTTTACCCGCAAAGCTCCACTAAGCACTTCTCAAAGAAGCTTTGTAGAATTCATTTTGGAACCTCTGTACAAAATCTTTTCACAGGTATGTGTGTTGTACCTGTAATAATAATGTAACTACGTGTAGATAAGCTTGCTTTACAGTGGGCCTCCAAATCACAGAAAATCATGACCATTCGAGGGCCATCAATAAGGGTTGGGGGCTGGGGATTTTGCCTGGCTGTTACAGTTTTAAGTCCTGGTTACTTTAGTAGACAGTTTTTTTCCCTTGGCTACTTTATCCATTTTTTCAGCTACTTCAAAAATAAGTGACAGCCGTAACCATTCAAAGCAAGTTGCACAGATACAAATTTACTAGAACTGAACCTCAAGCCTACCCAATGTTCACCAAGACCGCTGGATAAAAAGACTAAAGACGCATTTGTATAGGTTTAGTCTCGATCTAAAGTAAAATATTCACAAAAACCAGTGAGAAGATAAACTATTCTCAATTCTGTGTTGTTTTATTTTAGAATTCAGCACTTTCTTGCTGGTATTTGTGCATAGTTTACTTTAGTTTGCGTCTAACCCTGTCAGTAAACAATGCATCTTAAGTGTTTTTATTCAGCGCCCTTGGTAAACTCAAAACTGGGCTATTATTTACAATTATTCGTCAATTCCGGTTCTAAATTTACAGTGCACATAAAACTGTTGACCCAGGGAGTCCGAGCAGCTTCTTGTTAGGTTTCAGCCTTCTCAAAATGTCTTGTAGTAGTAGGAGGGATAACAGACTGAAGTACAGTACCGCTCAAAAGTAAGTTACCACCCTCTCGCGAGACGCGCGGATTGTGACTGAGTACTGTGGTACGTTGTTTCCGCTGACACCAGTTGTTTTCAACAAGTTAATTGTTATTTTCTGTCGAAAAGAAGCCCTTGAATTAAAAAACAAACAAACAAATTTGATCGTGGAACTGTTCCTGTAAATTCAAGTCACGCGTGGTCTTTTTGTTTTCCAAATTAACTCTCGGTCCTTGTTTAAGAACAGAAATCAACTTTTTTGGTTATTGAAGACACGCGTGGGTCTTTGTGCATTGTAATCGAGAAAGTAACAAGTCGCGGCCCTCGTTTAAGATAAAAAGTCACAAGTCTTATTTAAATCAGTCTTTGTTTGTACGAGGTGAGAAAATACATTAATAATTCGTTTACGCTTGTACCGGTTTTCATCGTAGGCCCCTTCCGCAGTATCCGTTTTCGTTTAAAAACGCTACTTTTTTTGACCTTCCGTCCACACGTATCCGGTGAAAACAGTGACCGAAATCGCAACTTTTCGAAAACGCTCTTCAGAGTGAACATTTTTGAAAACGCCGTTTTCGCGATTTCGTGCGGACGATGCAAACGAAACTTTTCGAAAACGATGGCATCGCAGTATTTGATCCAGCCTACCCCGCGCGAAAGTCGAGCGAAAAATAATTCTAAATGCTAAATGGCGATAGCCTGCGTCTTTTCCGCGGGTGGAAGGAAATAGGAGACGTCTGCACGCAGACTAAATGGCGAAGGATACTGTGCTACAAAAAGATCCAGAATATTGGAGCACTTTGTCTGGCATGATTGGCAATCGACATTTGCCGAGGTCTTAGAGACTTTATACATTGATATTCGATTGTAACTTTAAGAAGTAGCTCTACTTCGTCATCTGTCAAAACAAACCAGGTTCTTTTCCTGACTGCGACACTTAAAAACTATTTCCTTGCAAATTTTCAAGTTCCTAACGAAGACAGACACGCGAAACGGAGAAAATGGCGCCACTTGCTCATTTTACTGGTAAATGCGCACGCTTCGTCAGCGGTATTAACGTTTTCGTGTAGACGGGTAAAAACGATTCGAAAACGCTACGTGCGGACGCAAATTTTTTTGAAAACGGAGAGAAAAAACTTCGTTTTCAAACGAAAACGGATACGTGTGGACGGGACCTTAGCCTTAATTTTTCTAACGTGAATAATATTTTTTCGTCAAAAAGTCCTGACTAGCAGAAATGAACTCTTTTCGTTATTGAAGACACGTGTGGGTCTTTTTGCTTTTTATGGAAAAAGTAACAAGTCGCGGCCCTTGTGAAAAAGTCACAATCTTTATTGTTTGAACGAGGTGAGAAAATGCATCTCATTAAAGTTCAGCAATTTCATTACAATAAAACCAAGCTATAATCGTTAGAGCGCTGGTTTTTATTGTTACGAGAGAGCCAGTGAAATTGAGTTAATTTAGGTATTTGGATACCACGCTGTGTATAAAAGGAGCAATGGCATTTTGAACCCTCACAACCGCTTTATAGCAAGACGAGAGATTTCGATATTAGAACAACGAGAAAACTTCACTTGAGATGGACCTGGGTATTTCCTGCAAGTTTCCAGTTCGCGCCCGCCAGGAAGGTTTGCAGTGCGACAGATGTAACAGATGGCAACATCGAACCTGCCAAACTGGCGTTTCCCAGGCCGAGTACCGCGCTGCTGTTCGTTCGGGGCAGCCAATAGATTGGGTCTGCGACCCGTGTTACTTCCAGCCTATTGCAGAAAGCACCAGTCTTGAGGATGATTTAAATTCCACCATCTATCCACCTTTGGTAAGTCCTATAAAAGTTACCCAGTTATTTTTGAATCAAATGAAACTTTGAATGCAAAGCTTGAACTTGTTGACCTACTTTTTTACTTTTTTGCTGCTGTTCTTAGGGTTCTACAAGCATCCCTTCTCCAGCAGAATCCCTGGCCGATTTGAGCTTTGAGCAAGGGAGCATGGTATGTATGAGTTTTTCATTATACTTATTTTAGAAGTGGGTTTTGCTTGGAGTGTAGGAGAACGTTTTGAACGTTTTGAAAACCGCTTACAGCGGAAGAGTGGAAAACCTTTATACGAAACATGATTTTTGAGGCGAACATAGTGTAATGTTCAAAAATTAATTTAAAAACTCGTTAATGCTTGTAGACTAATCTTGCCACTGTACAGTGTTGGAGTATCAGTTTATATTATCTCTTTGGTAGATGTCTACGTATTAAAGTACTTGTACCGTTATTAAAAGTTTGTGATCAGTGCAATCAGAACTTTATGGTTTCAGTTATGTTTACCAAATTTAACCATCTTCAGATAAAAACAGCAATGACCTACACATGACACATTATTAATCCGCTGAGGAAGGTTGCAAATCTTAATGGATACTTTTTGTTTTTTTAGACTCCATCGCGAAGACATGAAATCTTAGCTACTGAACAACAGTCAAGAGTACACAGTGACGACAAACTGAGCGAAAAGGACATTGAATCGTCGGAAACAAATTTAAAACGAAGTTCCCCGGATGGCGCCGTCGGTGAATACGAGGAGACCAGGCCACAAAAGAAGAGATCACGTTTGGTAAGTCCAGTGTAGTTGGCTGCTATAACTCTTATCACACGCTAGATTGTAAATGGTTTGAACCCAGGGGTCATATCATAATTCGGTAAATTGTGATCGTCCGGGTGAGTGTAGTCCTGAGAAGGACTGTTTGAGGTGACATTGACTGACGTTTCGACAACCTGAGCGGAAGTCATCATCAGAGTCAAGTGA
>Ga0126336_10000144_pt1 | contig 21100 bp, 23 predicted proteins | sample SidCmetagenome_FD_92530 | JGI IMG/M metagenome (GOLD analysis project Ga0126336, IMG submission 92530) | Coral microbial communities from El Islote,Puerto Morelos, Mexico - Siderastrea C C metagenome | ecosystem: Host-associated > Invertebrates > Cnidaria > Coral | place: El Islote,Puerto... | reverse complement strand
GAAAAACTGTGCCCTTGGTCTTGAGTACGGCCCTCGGCCTGCGGCCTCGGGCCGTACTCAAGACCGCGGGCACAGTTTTTCCCTATACGGACCTCCCGGCCGGTAAATAACATATATATATTTCTCGAAGATATTAGCTACTAATATTTATTAATATATTAGTTAAGCTACTCTAAAATTCGAGTTGAAATAAAGTTTATGTTTCGTTATGTTATGTTATGTTATGTTATGTTACGTTACGTTACGTTACGTTACGTTACGTTACGTTACGTTACGTTACGTTACGTTATGTTATGTTATGTTATGTTATGTTATGTTATGTTATGTTATGTTATGTTATGTTATGTTATGTTATGTTATGTTCAGCCGGTAACATGACGTGTGACATATAGCTCATTTAAGCTTATTTATTTACAGCATGATACTTTCAACGAGCTGCGTATTGCTATTTCAGGCGATTGAGTTGACAGAGATTGTTGTCAAGTTTACTGAGCTCCAGTTTTTTATCGCCATTAAAATCAAATTTTTGAGGTGATTAAGGTCTTCCGAACATATATTTTACCAAAACCATCCGTTGGGTGCCCCCGAGAGAAAGCATTTTTGCGTGTAGCGCTGGGATGTGGGAATATTTTCCTCTACGTGGGAAACAACATTACTATAACTTGACCTTGGCAGCTTCGTTAAGCTCATAAGTTGTCGATTATTAACGCATCGCGATAGTATGTTCGAGATGTACTCTGCTGTCTTCTTTCTGCTTTGTGTTGTGGCTAGTTCCCATGTACAAGGAGAGGTGAGTTTACATAATATGCAGTGGTTATCTAGAAGTTGACCATCCCGACGATTAATCATTTAATGATAAAAAACAGTAGAGTTTCAGTTTAAGCGTTTAGCCTTCTGTACATTCCCCAATTAAGTCCGTCGTCTTCGTTTCCCCCATGCATCACCCACACTATACACTATACAAGGTAAACACACATCCGTAAATCGTATCGTAGCCCCATCTTTTATGACAGTTTTAGCGCGGAAGCGTTGTGAAACTAGGCCTACTGAGGGTCTTCTGAGATTTCTTCCCAGTTGTAGTCTAGTAGTGGTTGCAAATTGATACATTTACTGCAAAGGGTCATATACTTTTTTGTACTTGTGATTGACTGTCCCAACCGTGCCCGAACGTTGCTCTAAGATGCGACTGCGACATGAATTTCATAGTTGTGACCAGGGACATGCATTTTCAGGCGACATTCGGTCACGTATTTTTGGCAGTGATCTATTTTTAGGTTTCCATTGATGCGGCAAATGTGTCTGGTAGCTCTTCAAACTGTCGCAAAGCATAGAGAAAACAGTGCTCTCTTTAATGGTTTTGTCATTATTAACTACATAATAACATGCTCTGGAAGCTCACTAAACGCTAACAAAGATACGGACACAGCTTACTAGAAAACGGTTTGGGATTACTATGTACATCAAGTCCTAAGTGTTTGCCCTCGCAAAGTTTTGGGCCTCAAAACCGAGGGGGCAGCATTGTAGTTCCCTCGTATGAGAAATATGCAGTTAGAAATACGGAAAAAAATCTCGATTTCCAAGAGGGAGACTCGCAATAAGCGTAATGACAATCCTTTGGGGCGTTATGAAGAGGGCTCCAAAGTCTCATGGGATTACACTGCGGGGGCAGTGTAGTGCTAACTACTTCTTGTGTAAAATGTTGTTCTTTGCTTTAGTCTTCAGGTGGCATTCATCTGGAAGGGAACGGCCTCATTGCTCGAGCCTGCTTGGACAATCTGCAACATGGCACGTTCGAAAACGGTTTTTATTGGCTTTTTGACGATCGAAACCAGCGATAGGTAGCTTACTGCGACCTCTCGTCCGAGCCGGGTACAGCCTGGACCCTAGTCGTGTCCTGGAACCGAGCATCAAAATATTTGCCTCATTTCAAACGCAAGACGTTCTTGCAAGACTCAACCATCAACCACAACAACCCAAACTGGAACGCGTATCGCCAGACTCTGGCTCGAATGAAAACCCTCCGCAGCCACTCCACACACTGGCATGCGACTTGCAGTTTCAACCGGCCCCGCTTTCAAAACCTCGAGAAAGCAACTGGTCACAGAGATTACATCAGAGGCAAGTTCAGCGACTTCGACATCATGACATTTGTCAGTAACGGCAAGTGCTCTCCGGTGGAGTATGTGAATATCCGTGGACATGCGGCTGTGAGTGGCACAACAGCACGGTTTTGGCAGGTTCAGAACACCTACTTCCTTCACATCGCCAGCACTATCTCTGGTTGTGCCTTCACGCCCAATGCTAGCGCTGTTCCCAGTGAGGACAATTTTGGGTACTATAATCATGACAACAGCAGGTTTCGCTGCACCGCAGGAGACGATGCAACTAACCAGTGGTGGTTCGATGGATACCTGACTGGGTAAATAGCGAATCTTCTACGCATGTGGCTGTAATAAAGAGTGCGAGGTAGTACAAACTTACCACTGAATGTTTGTGATGTAATCACAAACATCCGTCTTTACTTCTTTGTATAAGGGCTTCCGACAATAGCTTTTTGTATGTTGCAATAATGTATACACACAAAAAAAAAATATTTTGTCTCCTTAGTTTTGTTTTTAAAGGTGACGGTGAAAAGAAAGTGGAATAAAAGCACATCGTGGTCATAAACCTGTTTTTAATGATTTTTTAAGAGTACTTTGCGGAAAACCCACCAGCAAATGCGAAGAAGCAGCTGCCTTCGCAGGAAATCTTCCTTTTTCTAAGGAACGCATCCTTTTCAAACGTATCGATTAGTTAAGTTGTTATTTTAACACCCAAAAATTCTCGAATATATTTGTTTCTTAGCACCAACATATTTGCCGCGCAGCAGTCGTATTAACGAGGTTGAAACGTCTAAAGTGATCTTATGCCAGAAAGTCAGCATGGAGAATTTTAGGGAACCTAATTTTATCCCCCGAAATTCCAAGTTGCTGCTGGGTTTGCGTAAATACTCGCTGACCCAGTTTATTTCGCTTTCTGAATGACATATTTGTTCCTCTGAAGTAATGTAGCACTTTCTAAAGATATACTTGCAACAGTAGAAACATGAAAATACACAAATTTTGGTAAGAGTCAGAGTCACCAGAAAAATAAAATTTTCGTTGTTACCCTTGGTAATTTGATTAAAGGGAAAATACTTAAAATATCTTTTTTTGTTTGGTTTCTCAAAAGGGATATTATTGTAAGCTACTTCAGATCTAATACAGGTGTTCATATGGCGGACAATTTAGGGAGCTGAATTTTATCTCTCGAGCTTGTAAGCTGCTTTCGGCTGACCGAAAATGCTAGCTGACCTTATGTCGCTCCTCCCGAAAAGTTTTTCACCAAAATTAATATTATCAATCCGAATAGCTCGGGTTTTTAAACTTTTCAAATAGATTTTCCGCCGAAACGAAACCGTTGACTTTCCAGTTTTAACTTTACCGGATATTCATATCCGTTTTTGCACTCTTAAACGTTTTTTTCACTTGTTAAAAAAGAATTGGAATTTAGACTTTACTTCTAACAATTTAACGTCAATTTGTTATAATAGTGGATGTTTCCTTTAAACAACTGCCAGTCTGGTTTTTCGCTCCCTGTACAGCACTCTCACGGCCTGTTTGGAGACAAATGATAGCTGGTGTCTCAATGTTGATAAAGGTCTTCTCAATGGCGTAATCTTCATTGGTTTGAAGAAAGCCTTTAACACTATTAACCATGAGATTATTCTAAAAAACGTACTAAATACGGCGTCGATCAAGATGCCCTAAAATGGTTCAGATCCTGTCTAACTAACCGTATGCAAAGATGCAATGTAGGCAACAATCTATCTAGCGCGAGCCCTCTGAACTGGGGAGTACCTCAATCGGCCCCCTTTACTTTTTGATCTATGCAAATGATCTACCAAATTGTTTGAACGTAGGCTCTCCTATAATGTACAAGTTAAGTCTTAATGTCGCCAAAACAGAGTTTATGATTATTAGCTCGAGGCAAAAACTACCGTCTATAAACGACTACACAATAAACATTAATGTAGACGGCGTCCAAATAAACCAAACCAATAAGCAAATTTTTGGGGGTTAACATTGATGAAAATCTCTCGTGGAAGGCCCACGAGAGTTGAGATCTCAAAAAAAGCTCTCCTCAAGCATCGGTGCACTTAAGCGAGTCAGGCCATTTATTTCCATGCACACTGCAATTAAAATACAAAAAGGCCTTATGGAACCACACTTTGGTTTCTGCAGTGTTGTTTGGGACGGCTTGTCGCAACAGCTGAGTGATAAACTCCAAGAACTACACAATCGCACTGTCAGAGTTATCACTAAACCAAGCTTTGATACGAGTTCCAGATATGTTCTTAACTGGCTTGGTTGGGACAACTTATCGATTAGAAGGACTAAACAAAAGGCTAACTTAATGTACAAGTGTACTAATAATCTCGCTGCAGCTTATCTTGTTTGTCCCGAGAATCTCGAATTATGATCTTCGCGACGCCAAGGGCAAATTGTTGCTTCCGAAGCCAAGAACTGAGTACCTGAAGCGTAGCTTTAGTTACAGTGGCCCTCTTCAGTGAAACAATCTTCCTGAGGAAGTGCGTACAGCAAATTCCAAAGATCTCTTTAAGAGAAGTATTCATAGATGGTTTTCTGAACATTACTCCCACGCAGCAAATATGTAAACCAGTTGTAGAGAATTTTTATGCATTTTCTATGTAAGACTGATATTTTTAACCGTGTATAAATAAAGTTATCATTCATTCATTCATTCATTCATTCATTCATTCATTCATTCATTCATTCACCTGTATGGGTCGTCTGGCTAGCATGTAACCGAGTTGGTGAGAGTTGCTCGCATAGTTCAAAAATGCCGGCGATTGTGTGTGTTGGGCAGGTCTTCCACTCTATCAGCCACCAGAAGCATCCCTCAGCACTCAACTTCTCATCCTGTAACCTGGCTGTAACTAGACTTCCTTGCCATTGCTGGTTCCTCACTTCCTCCTCTAGCTTCTCGACCTGACACTTCCGCACTTCCGTCTTGACCGAACCTGAGTGTTCGAGATCAAGATCGAGACCAAGCTCCTCCGCGAACCTAAACGCCTCTTTAACCATGGACCTCTGTCCCATCTCCTCCGTTCGCTCTTCAAACTCCCGCACCATTTCATGGCCGGGTATTCGTTACAGTAGAGTCTAACTGCACCCTTGTAAAACAGTACCTTCAACGCTGAATCGTGTCGGGAGAGGCAAACAGGAGGATTAAGTGGAGCGAGAAGATGTGAAGCGCATTTCTAACGTGTAACCCATCTTTCTCCCGTCTTCCAAGTGATTCAGACTGTCTGATTTCACACGTTCCTGGGCTCTTTTCTTGCAGTCCAAGAGGTCGCTGTTCGTCCTCTCGCTCCACTGAATCCCTCTGTTTGCCTGTTGTTGTCGTCTGCCCGCCATGACACAAATAACATGCCATTATTATTATTATTATTATTATTATTATTATTACTATTACTATTACTATTACTATTGCTATTACTATTCATTTTATTTCCCTCCACCTCCACCACTGCCACCACCACCACATTTCTATTGTTGTCTCCACCACCACCACCGCCACAATTCTATTGTTTTCACCACCACCACGTTTCTATTGTTTTATTCGCCTCCACTGCCACTACCACCATCACCAACATTACCGTGGTGGTGGTGGTAGTGAGAAAAAAAATGAATTGTGGTGATGGTGGTGGTGACGAAAACAAGAGAATTGTGGTAGTGGGGAAGGAGGAAATGAAATTGTTGAGGAGGAAAGTAATATTTTGGAGAAGGAAACAGAGGTCGTGATGAGACAACTAAACAAACCTTTGAAATAAAATCTTTCACTGCGTGCAGTTGGTTGTTTTGGCGCCATCGTTAACATGCACAATTTATGAACCAGTGAACCGGTAAATGGTTTCTATTGTTAAAGAACAATGCTTGTCTGAAGTAACAATGAAAGTGGCAAGAAATGAAAGCTTGCACAAGAACGTCACTGTTCAGTGATTTTGAATCAGAAATGAGATGCGAGTTGGCGCTTGATAGCAGCCAACTAGAATGCTTCGTCCAAGCGACTCAAAAACCTGTCAAACCTGTTATACCAACCACGACCGCCATAGATAAAACAAAGAACAAGACATCATTGACAAACCTGACAAGCCGGTTAACAAACCGGATCCTACTTTAATGAGATTCCTCCACATTCCATTCATGAGATAAGTATAATAGCCTATTATGTCATCGGCGTTAATGTATTTCTCAGCAAATTAATGAGATTCCTCCGTAAAAAAACGGAATAACCGGTGCGCCCTATACTACTCCCGAGTCAACTCAACATACAGTGCTCTGTGGCTGAATTTGACTTACAGTTGTTTGTTGTTTACCATTTGGTATAAGGGATGCCTTGACGACCCTTAGTAAAGTTTGCTCATCTTTTTTTTTTTTTCATCAGGGAGTGTACGAGTGTACAGTGACTTAAGCTTACTTACAGGGTCCAGAGGAGTTACATTTGTACCGAGATTATCCTTCGTACATCTTACCATGTAAAATACATAACCTCGTAAATTTGCCCAATGCAACCTTTGTGAATCCAAATTGTACGGCTTTCTTCTCGTTCCATACGCTGCATTTCTCGATCTCGATCTTTGCGCTCGTTTAGTGCGCCATATCGTCCGCCATATTGAAATTTGCTATTAACGAAAAGGATGTTTTGTTTCAAATATGTTTTTTTTTTCACTAAACCTGATAAATCAACCAAAATCAGTCTCAAAAGAGTAAGATTTGTTATGATAAACGATTTGAGATATTTTAGTTAACCGCAGACCATTCTTCCGCGGTCGCCTTTTCTTCGGAAAGTGACGTTTTCCGAACGAGGCACGAAGTGCCGAGTAAAAATAAGGACAAGGGAGGAAACTTAGACCATGTGATCTCGATCGATGTGCACCGCAGCACATGGTCACGGAAGTGATTGTTACCGGAAACGGAAGAGCAGTGGGCCGTTACTAAGTTCAAAACATCACATGTGGAGGGAGTTTTAAAAGTGGCGAGTTCGCCCTTGAAGAGGATAACTCCGTTACAGGAAAGCCAGCCTGAGCGGAAGAAATCGAAACTCTCAAACAGGGAAAAACACGTTTTTGTATCTAAATGGTAAGTGTTTCGACAATCTGCTTTAAAACGCGAACATAAAAATACCATATTTCCGCGATCAAACGGCCCCTGAGACCAATTTTAAAATTTATTGTAGGCTATCACTGAATTACCAGATAGACCACCGAAATTACACAACACTGAGTGGAATTCTCGAAGAGTGAATGTGAGCAGCTGTGAAAAGAAAAATTTTGATTTGAATGCTAAAGAAATGGGCATGATTTTGAGCGAGGTCTTTCCGGAGGCGACTCGAGTGCAGCTGAGAGAAAACGTCAACCGAATGTGGAAGTATCCACTTTCAAAGAAGTCTCAGCTAGATGAAGATGCAATAAAATGGGACCTGCCACATTTCACCAAAGAGTTTGGTTGGCTTTTATCTAGCTCAAATGAAAAATTTTTTTAGTGGATAAAAGTTCAATCCCAAGATTTGTGCCAAGGCAATGGAATATTAATGGTGGTGAAGATCTTCAACAACTGGACATTTACTGTGTCTGTGAACAGCCAAAGAGTAAGCAATGAAAGCATTGCTATTTTCGAACTAGGTTCGTCGAAAAGACTGATTCGTTACCTTCTCGATGTCCTGAGCAAATGTACCTTGTGTAGAGGTTTCACACTGCCCTCTAATTATTATTATTTAGTGTAAGTCGATCTCAGTGATCCTAAGAGCCCACAGTAATTTGACCTTCGGTAAATATAGGTAACACGCGAGTAACGCAAGTTCGCAGCAAATTATGTCGGTTGTGTTTCGCAAGGAAAACTAAACGTTCTGCTCGAACTTCGCTCCTCTGGACCCTGTGTTTACTTAAGGACGGTGCCTCCTAATATAGTCCGGCAGATTGGTGCAAAAATATGACGGAATTGTGGGATTTATGGTAAAAGCACCAAATTTGGCACATAGATAGAGACATACCTACTAAACAATATTAGCTATGGACCCACCTGGGTAGTATCCTATAATTGCAGTTTCAACGGGTTTAAGGTGGCTCACTGAAATTCTAGCATGGAAACGAGGCTGGGATTCTGTTTCTCGTGTAGCAGCCACAGTCTTGCATCAAAAGAGCGACAGTCCTCCAAAAGTGGAGAATTACTTAATATATTTGCTTTTCTTTGATCATGGAGTTGGTTCAGTTGATCACGTGACAGGTGACGTGATTGCACGTACAGTAACTAATAAGAATTTGAGACGGCGATACTGCGCTGATATTGATGAATGGTTTGGGGTGAAAATATATTTCAGAATAGACAGGAAACGATGACCAATACGATGATAATATTTTCTTTCAGCGTCATCAATATAGGGCTGTAACACTGCCCTAAAAATTGCGATTGAAACAATTAACATAACGAAAAATAGGCTGTTGATAAAAATAGAAATCCTACCGGCTATTCACGGGTTGTTAAACGTGAACATCTTTAGTCAAAACGATATTTCCTTTTGCTGCCTGTTTTTCTTTTTTATTCCTACTTCTTTTTCAATTCTTTTCTTATCGAGTTAGAAGGCTAGCAAAACAAATTGAGACAGCTATCGGATGGGTTTCTTCCGAAAGCAGAGTGAGATGAAAGAAAAAAAGATCCATATTTCACCTTTTCCACCGAATTGGTTCAAAGCCACAATTTATACGATTCATTTATTTCTAACTGTGTAACCGAAAATGCAATAAAGATCATCTACCACAAATTTTAAACTTTTTTTCTGTGCCTGAGAAAGCCAACAAAGTGTCACAATTGGCCAGGTTACTATTCCCACACACGTGTAGAGGCAGTTCGCAAAGATTTGGTTAGTCAATTGAACACATCGCTCAGTTAGTTTTCGAATATATTATCGCTAATCACTCTCATTACTTGGTTGGAGTACCATACGAAGGTAAGAACTTTTTTTAAGGTTTGAATTCACGAAGTTTGTTTGAATTGTTGCCATGTTTAGTGAAAACAAAGACTAAGATTATAAATGTATAAAAATCGCGCCAGCGTCGGAAAATTTTCGGCTATCCCTGGCAGCAATTTTTCATCTCGCTAAGTTTTAAACGAAGTACTCTGTTTGCTTTCTGGACATGGAAACTACTATATGATGGGGGAAAAGTTAGAAGCGAAACCTCCTTTACTCATTTACTCACGCACCCGCCACGCACATCAAGGTACTGCTGCTGCTCTGTATATCCTTATGGATAAGGCATACAAGACCTACCGGGAGGGTGTTGATAAAGGAGAAGAGCCCAAGTCATTCAGCAACTGGCGCAAGCAAGCAGAGCTAGAAACTCCGCAATTTCATTACTGGTCCCTTACGCTTCACTTCCGGCTGACCATTCTGATATTCGTCCGGTCTTTGGGGGAAGGGAACTTTCAACTTTACAAGGATGCCTGCAAATCGCTAGCGCTGCGGTTTTTTGCTTTAGACCGCACCCACTACTCGAGATGGCTGCCAGTTCATATTCGCGATACGGAATGTCTTGAAACAGAAATTCCAGCAATAGCTGAGCAATAGCAGAGTTCAATAACGGTAATTTTGTCGTGAATAAAACCAACCGTGCATTTTCCTCGCTTCCCATTGATCAAGCGCATGAGCAAAGTAACAAGATCGTCAAAGGTGGCGGAGGAGCTATTGGCTTAACAGACAGTTCAACTCAGTTATTGCGCTGGATGGTATCTGGGCCAGAAATGTCAAGAATAATCAACGATTTCGAGTTATCCCAGCAGTTGGTTAGGAATATAGCGAAACAAAAAGAGCAAGAAGATTTACGCCACCATGAGCAAATGAAAGGGGTCCAAAACACTTTCCGGAATCAAGTGAACGTAGTTTGTAGCACCATTGAAGAAATGGGCAACCCCTTCGCAGACCAAACTGGAGATTTGTTTGTGCTAGACACCCGTGACGTTGCGGATTCCAAGGTTGTTGAAACGGTCAGAACTGTAGAGCAACTAGGCAAAGATCAGTATTAGCAGTTTGTTGCCAGAAGGCTGCAGGAGAGAACAACACCACTGTTTGATACAATCTAGAAAAACAAGTTGCCACTATTCAGCAGTCCTTCCGCTACAAAAGTGAGCCACCATAATGGGATGGATCCCAAATGGGTTCATAGCATTTTCGTAGTTTCTATGTATGAACTTGGCCAAATAACTAGGATGAGAGAGTCAGGGTAAGATTACAATGTCCAATGCAAGGTATTAAAAAGTGTATTTGGTCACGTGGTTAGTCACGTGATCATACAAGAAGGCCAATTATGTCTCAGAATGCATTTTGTAATTCATTTTTTGGTTTAACTTGTTAATTGTTTCCGATAAATTGTCTCACTTTGCTGAAAATAAAGAAATAATTCACACGGCCTCGTTTCCATCTTAGAAGTGAAGTGTGCCACCTTAAACCCGTTATAATTACAATTATGGGATAGATCCCCGGTGGGTCCATAGCTAATATTATTCAGTAGGTAATTCTCTATCTTTGTGCAAAATTTGGTGCTTTTACCATAAATTCCACAATTCTTGCACCAATCTGCCGGACTAATAGAGATGTATTTTTGCTAAGGTTATGACTTTGGGGAAAAAGTAGATCTCAGCAATGGTTATTGGAATCCAAAAAGGAAAATGGGAGTAACCACGCATTTTTCAGACTGAGATAATTAAGCAACCATAATTCTAAAAACGCGTTAAAATACAAAGAATGTGTGTCAATTCCTTTCCAAATTTAAGCTCAATTATCTCTGAAAAATGTATGGTTACCCCCAATTTTCTTTTTGGGTTCTGATAGGCCTTGCTTAGATCTGCTTTTTCCACATAGTCAAAAACCGCGCAAAAATATTGTTGTATTAGGTGCCAAATTCCTTAAGAAACCCGAATATTCCGAGATGCGCAGAACGTACGCGCAGTAACAAAAGGAGGCACCGTCCTTAAACGCATCACAAAACCCGATTCTGTATTTCTGGAAGATCAGAGAAGTAAGGCAAACAATAAAGGATACAATCAGGAAACTCTGCTGTTCATCGCAGTAGTTGTTATTATACCAGTCCCTCTGCATGAATGTAATTCATAAGTCATAAATCACGGAGCAAAAAAAAAAAAATTAAACCCCTCGATTCTTTTATGAAGCGTAAATTTACACTTAAGAAAACAAGCGGTATACTTCCATGACAATAGTTATTTAATGAGAAAAAAAATCAAAAGTCGAGTAAAATGAAATCAACTCGACATCAATCTAGCAAAACAAAAGATTTGTGTGACAAGTAGACTTAGGTGTAAATTCAGCGCAGAAATCTTCGATGATCCTGACCAATTAAGTCTTCTTTCCATTGGTAAATAAACACATCAGAGAAAAATTACTCTTATGTCCAGTCCCGTAAGCATTTTACAAATATTCTCATGGAATCGAGGCGTTTTAGGATAGTCGCCTAAGGAAAAATGAAAACATGACTGTTCTGTATGTGGTTTTATCCTTCCTCTGTAGATAGAAGTAATCTATTGGAGCTGATCATGATCATGTTCATTTCTGAGGACAAACATATTGATTACCGTTTCATAAAGTTGATCGTTGAGTGAAAAATGCGAAACAAAATTGCCTTTGCCGTAATGCGGACATAGAACCACAAAAATTATTCTTCCAGTTTGAGAGTTCTCCGTGGATCTCAGTGAGATTAGTCCGAAGGTATGTAGAGTGCCTCTAGTTATTTTTCTCATCGTATAAAGAGTTAACATGCCAACATTTTCGACTACAAGGCCTTATATTAACAACGTTTTCGCCCTGGAATTACATATATCAGCATCCTCTGAATAGTGAGCAAAATTGGGAACCCAACATAAAACCAAATAAGATGAAATCCGCAAATTATCTATGCAAACTAACGTGATTTTAACTTGGCATTCTCCCACTTAATTTCTGCGTGAGCATTTCCCAGTTGGATTTAAGTATTTTGTAGTCGTTCTTTTAAAATTGATTACTCCCGCGGTCTGTAAAAATGTCAAAATTTGCGGCCTATATCTTCGCTACCACAAGGCACGATACAACGCTCGATTTCTCAAGTATTGCTAATTTTTAGGTTTCCAGTAGTATCGATGTTTTTTTTCCAGAAAAAAATTGAACACTGCGAAGTGGTTTATTTAATTTTGTAACCATTGCCCTCAAAGGTTGTATCCTTCAAAAAGCAAAATTATCGGACTCTTTTCACATGAGAGTATACGTTTCCTTGCGGATTGCGACAAGGAGCACAGCAATAAACATTATGACCTGGATCGTGGACTGATCCTGAATGAAATCTGTAACTAGAGAGCTTGTTATTGAAGAAATGTGTACTAATTTCTGTGCAGCTTGCATACGTTAGCAATAAAATTATTTGTTTTCTATCCTAAAACGCCTCGTTTTGATGTTGGGTACCAGGCTTTTTCACCTTGTCCACCATTTGTGAATACGGCGTATTGGTACATATCGCAAATCGCTTTCCATATCCCAGCCAGTTTCGTTCGTGATCTTGTTACCCTCATCCACTAGCTGAAGCTTCTGTAGTTTTGCCTCGCGCTTTTTTCTCAGGTATGCAAGGAAGTCGATTTCCTTTCTCACTAAACTTTCGCATAAAACTTCTGAACTTAAATCTAGATCATTTCTTAGCGTGTATCCCTTAACATATTTTCTCCCGAAAGTATTTTCAAGTCGACTTCCGTTTAAACACAATTGCTTTATCTCCTGTTTCCTTCGACGGAAAGCAGACAGATCTTCAAAAAAGCCTGGTCCTTCCAGGGTAACTTTTCTCCAAAACGTTTCATTAAAGTAGTTAAATAACAAAACGTCTGCTTTATTCCATCGTCTTATGTTTTCTTTAACTTCTGCACTCAAGCTAGTAGCCTTTTCCTTGTTTTGGCGCTCGTTAAGTTTCACGTACAAAATGTCATCCATCTCCCAGCACAGAATTCGCTTCATCATCACCAGTGATTCGTCAAAGTATTCCATGATCATAACCAGATCAAACTCTTTGTCTAAGAACTGGATGTACTCAGCAACAGCCGTGACATTTTCGAAATATTTCAAGTCTAAACCCAAATCAAACATCATGGGGTTTCTCCCCAAGCACGTATCCCAGCTACAGCTGCGCTTAACATAATATGGCATGGGCTTTTCTAAAAATTTCTCCAAGGAATGGTCCGGGTTGCCTCTTATACCAAAGGCTTTGCCTAGTTGATAAAAGTTAAAAACAGACTCAAAATTGTCCACGGGATTTCTGAGGATTGTCACGTACTTGCTAGTCTGAGGTGGAAAAAGCCAGTTCATCGGTTTCTTGTTAAATCTTGAGTGACTACACAATATGTCAGGGTGGCCGTAAAGTCGGAGTGGATGAGTAACTCTAAATTTTGATGGCCAGCCTAAATTTGAAGTGTCACCAGAAAGTACAAACCTGAGATCCCTGACGTCTCCATAACGAAAGAAGATGTTCGCCATAGTACTTGATCCAGTTTTGTGCGTTTTGAGAAAAAGAATCTGTTGAACAGGCAAGCACTCAGGCTTATCAAAGAGATTATTTGTGCTGGCATTTACAGTCCTGTAAAAAAGATAATAACAATAATAAAAAAGAGTTCTTGTTATTAGCGAAAAGCAATACGATTTGATTTGGAGTCTCCTTTCTGACCAATCCAAAAACCACGTAGTTTTTAGAAACTTAAAGGGACTGTTGGAGGATAATGAGGACAGAATCGGTGATTGCTGTCAGCTGTATTCGTAGATCGTATTTTTTCATGTATCAAGTCTATGTAAGAAAACCTTGCTTTTTCGAACCTTTCTCGACTTCTCCTCTATCTCAAACTAAAAAAATCTTTTCTTTTCTCACTTATTTACCATTGTACGTCTATCTTGAACCTCCCTTACCTCGAATGATTTTTGTTTTCCCTTGGGTGTTCGAGTTAGCGGGAGTCTACCGTACCTATTGGAGTGGCTGTGTTGAAGTGGTTTGCCCACTGGAATTTTCGGCTCACTACCCACGCGCGTCACGTTTTCACACGCAGGCGATTTTCGCTTTTACTTGTGCGTTCACCTTTTACGTTCGTGTTCACACGTCAGAGTCACGTGACGCGAGGGTAATGTTAGTACTCGGTGTTTAAACCATTATTGGTAGGTAGAAATATTTATGGTATTTGCTATTTTTTCCATCAGCAGTATACAATTGTCATTGACTAATACAACTGCGACATGTTTATTCTGGAAGTAAGTCCATATTAGAGCAATAGGGAGCAAAAAATGTATTGAGCGAAGAAGAGGGGAAAAAGAGCACACAAATGACATGTTTGTTTCACTGAGAGTGTGAAGCATTTCAGATGCGATAGATATACTTTTGAAATACCTTTGAATTGCTCGTTCAAGATTACGTAGGTGTTTTTAATATTTGATTTCGCGAGGAGGCGGTTTAAAGGCATACCTTCACCCAAACGGCCTTGCGACCGTTTGTTACCCAGTCGTCAGGACGGGGTCTGGGTCACTTGCCCCAGACCTCCAGTTTTGGCTCGGCCAAACAAATACTCATCGCGCCTTTCGCTATACAGGTTAGGGAAAAATAGCACTTGTCCAGTGACTCCCCCATTACAATTTTGACCTTTGAAAGCCAGCCATACGTGTGTACTTATCTTCGTTCAAATCTACCTGAACCTATGGCTAACTAAGAAACTAATTATTTTAATTCAATCGTTCGACGATAGACACAAAGGAGGAAAAAAGAAAACAGTCCTGCAAAACCATTCATTCATTTACACACGCACGAGCCGCTCTGTTTACATCGTGCGAATAAAATCGAATCGAACGAATCAAACTTACTTGCCAAGGTCCCGCATCTAATACAATCAGGAATTCAAACAACCTCACTACAAGAGATTCATTAAATCTCCGTTTCTTTTCTCCATAATACAAGCTCCCCTGAGACGAATACTAACAATATTTTCCTTCGAGATAACCGTACAGTATCTTCAACTGCGAGGTATCATTTGGCAGGAAACATATTGGGCGAAGTAAGAGCGAAAAAAATACCGTTGGCCGGCACAGTCACAAAATGATTCCAGGAAACAACAGCCTGATAATTGAAGAATGAATTCCTGCATCCGGAGGAAACAATTTTTGAAATAAAAACCGCTCAGAAACAATTTCGTGTTACACAAAATTCATAAGCAGCAAGCACGGCGCACAAGGCCTTTTGGGTGAAGGTGGGCCTTTAAGTTTGGTCATGAAAGTATTTTTGAGAGGTTACGAACGATATAGTGGTGACGCTGCTATGTGAGCGAAAATCCGCGCCCAATTTAACTTACAGTGATATAGGGTGAGTAATGTTATTTTTATTGACGGAATTCAGTGCGACAATTGTGAAATTGTACAACTAGAATTTGAAAAATGATAACTCGGAAAAATCGTTTTAAATTTTGCTTAGATGCGGGCAAACAATAAAGAGAACATGGCAACATCATTTTAAGTCAAGTCAGTTAAGGGAGGTCACAGTTTCGGTCATACAAACATAATTAGAATTGTTGTAACACAGCACCCCTAAAAACAGATGTCATATTTCCACAATCTATATTGCATCTTTCTTTATCTTATTTTTTTTGTCTTACTTCTCGTTCCCCTTCTCTCCTCCACTCGATTTATTTATTTGGTTTACAAGAAACAGAAAATTCTTATATCATTTAAACATTGCTGTTTGATCTTGGGCGGATTGTCACAGACAAATCGTCATTCCTACGCTATTCATGCTCTTGTTTATATTTTTAATCGAAGTAAATTGCCGTATATGATAAGTACAAACAACGTTGACATGCTTTAAGGGTTCGTAAACGATAAGTACAAAGAATAGAAAAATTGATCGAAGGCATTTACACAAAACATGTTTCTTTTTTGTACACAAAACAGGTTTTTTTTTTTTGGTAAGTCCTTATACATTTTTGATACTTCATAGAGAATGTCAATGCTTGCGTTTTAATTTCTTGTTTCAATAAGCAAAAACATGAAATATCTGACAAGCTGAAATCTGCCGAACATGTAACAGAAACTACTGAAGCATTTTGCTGTGACCAAAAAAGGAACCGGAAGTGGAACCGTAAGCGTAACTGAAGCCTTAAAAGGAGCCCCGCGGCTCCCATGGTTTTCGTAGCTAGTTTTTGTTTGAAAACCGAAGGAAGTCTTGAACCGTGTCGTACTGTTGGACAAATTACCCGGACCTGTCAACATATGTGAGTTATTGTAGAAAATTTGCAGGCATTTTTGAACCGATTTACCACCTTGCTTAAGTTCTATTTCTACGACATTTCAGCGAATCTACAGTAAACAGCAGATACCAGTTTATGGAGTGTACATGTATTGCGGAGCTGTTTCTAGAATATTAATTTCACCTTAGCCGGGTAAATATTTGCGATTTGCGTAAAGAGACTACATTTCATTCGATATGGAGCAGGATAAAGCTAATGAACGTGACACGGCGAGGAGTTTGCATACCGTTGGAGAGTTTCACCCCGACAATGCCGAGGGACATTAAGCCGTCTGAGAAAATTTACCTGCTGTTGGGAGAACAAGAAAACCGAATTCAAAGGACTGTGAAGATGTGGAAGCGGAGGACAATTACCAATCAAAGCGCTCGCTTGCGGGCCATTTGTCACGTGTAAGTACATGTATAATTCGGGTTAAAACGTGTCTCTTGGAATAAAGAAAGCCTGATGAGATTTGTTAAGCTGTGAAGAGCCTTGAGCTTGCAGGGACCCGTTACAATAACATGTATCAGTGTTATATACAAAGGAATTTGAGCGTGTTGAGAACATGTACAGAACGATTTATGAGGATTACTCTCGATGTATTAAAGCAGTCCATGATCAGTTACTCCTCCTAATGCGTCATTCTTCGAACAGTAGCTTAAAGGACCTCGCCCAATTTGTTAAACGACAAGCTGCCATCAAGAACGATCCTAGATTTGCTGGAGTTTCTGCCATGTCGACTACTGAAGTCAAGACAAGCAGAACAAAGCCAATCACAGTCAACAGAGCGTTGACTCCCTCAGTAACAAGGCAGACTTAATCCTAGGCCACAGATATCAAAGCTAAGAACCCTGGGAGAAGTAAAAGAGCAAACGATGGACGTAACGGTAAGCCATCCAACCTACCAAGTTGTCTTTGCTGCTCAGGATCCCATAGACTAGCTTCGTGCCCTGATTTTTAGAGTAAGGATTTGCAGAAGCGCTTGGACATTGTGAAGCATAACGGTTTGTGTCACGTGTGTTTGAGATCTGGACATTATCGAGGGAAGTGTGAGTCACCAAAATTCTGCCGGTTTGTAAATGACAAATGGCACCACAAGTTGCTTCACAATCCCCCGAGTTCAAGGAGAGGGTCTGACAGACAAAGCCAACCGCGTGTAGAAGAACTGAAACCGGCGGGAAGCAGCCCGCATCCAGAGTGTTCTAGTGAGCAAAGGCCTACTGAAACCAGAAGTACTGCACAGTATGCAACTGTAACTCAACCGGCCACGATAAAGACTGTGCTCCTTCCTGTGATACCGGTGAAAATTACCTCACCCGGCGGAAGGTTCGTTACCACTTACGAATTGTTAGACAATGCCTCCCGTGAAACCATGATCGCTAAGGAACTAGGCCTGAAAGGTCGAAAGGAGGTGATTTCTGTTAGCATACTGTTGCAGCAAGAGGAAGAAGAGTTTGAAGTGGTAGAATTGACACTGCAGTCTGATAGTGGAGATGGAGAAAGGCTTACTGTTGCAGAGGGACTAGTGAAGAAGAAGTTCAAAATTGCAGAGAGGTGTCTCCCTGAAGATATCGACAGAAGATCACACCCGCACTTGGTGGACGTTGTATGCCAGAGGTGAAAATTAAATAAGTGTCAGTACTGATTGGAAAGGATGTTAGTGAGGCGCATGAGGTCTTGGAAGTGCGGACGTCAAATAAACCAGGCAGCCAATTACACGCTCAGGGGGCCCGTTGGGTTGGGTCATAACAGGAACTATTCTGGGTTCACCGAATCAAAAGGAACTTAGTGTTAACTTCACTACGTGTGAAAGAAAACTGCATGATTAGGTTAAGAACTCCTGGAAGATAGAAGGATTTGAAACAAAGCCTGTATGCAAGACCAGAATTGAGGAGCCAGTTCCTAAGCATCGAAACCAAAATTTATCTAGAGAGGACATGCGGGCAGTGGACATTCTTGAGAAGACAGCAACATAGAATGCTGGTCACTATGAGACCGGCCTGTTGTGGCGGAGAGAAGACATTCAATTACCAAACAATTGCAGGGAGGCAGAGATGAGATTTCGGAGTTTGAAGCGAAAGTTCCACGAAGACCCTAACCTCGACGAGAAGTACCGCGCAACGATGAATGACTACATAGCAAAGGGATATGCCCGCAAGTTGACACCAGAGGAAGCATCCAAATCTGGTCCCAGAACCAGGTACCTACCCCATTTCGCAATCACCAATTGCAACAAGCCAGATTGTCTTTGATGCTTCTGCAGAGCATGAGGGAACATCCCTGAAAAAGAACCTGTTTCAGGGGCCTGATTACACTAATAGTTTAGTTGATGTCTTGCTTAGATTTCGTGAGGAAAAGATTGCGTTGGTCGGAGACACTGAGAGCATGTTTCACGAAGTGAACGTGTCCAGAAGATCAAGATTCCCTGAGATTTTCTTGGTAGAGTGGAAGTTTACAGGAAACGCCCCAAGCGTGTGCACATATTCGGTGCAACAGATTCCCCCTGCTCAACGAACGTTGCTCTCATGAGAACTGTGATGACAATCAAGAGCATTTTTACCCTGTTACCACAGATACTCCTAGGCACAACTTCTATGTTGATGATCTCCTTAAGTCCATGCCAACACCTGAGAGTGCGATTAGGCTGATGCAGCAGATGACAAAACTTTGCGCCAAGGGTGGATTTAACCTTACGAAATTCATGAACATCAACAGAGAGGTTTTGGCTGCAGTACCTGTTACCGAGAGAGCGGATCCATCCCTGGATCTCTACTTTGACGACCCTCCGGTGGACAGGACCCTTGGGGTACAATGGCACACGGAATCTGACGCCTTCGGGTTCAAAGTTGTAAATCCACAAAAAGCTGACACCATGAGAGGGGTCGTGTCGACAGTTTGCTCAGTATTTGATCCACTGAACCTGGCTGCCCCGGTAATGCCGCCTGCAAAGCAAATCATTCAAGAGAAAGAAAGAAAAGGGCTTGGAACTAACCACTTGATGGAGAGATCCTTCAGAGATGGCAGCAGTGGAAGAACAACCTTCCCCTCTTAGACGATGTAAAAATCCCAAGGTGTTACTTCACTCGAGCCGACCATGAGAAAGGTACACTAAAGCTTCACCACTTCTGTGATGCCTCGGAAGTTGGATATGGTACCTTCACATACCCTCGAATAGTCTACCCAGATGGTACCGTTGAGTGTGGACTTGTAGTCGGAAAATCTAGGAACGCTCCAATCAAAACTATCAGTGTTCCCCGACTGGAATTACAGGGAGCTCTTTTGGCAGCACGAGTCGACCGCGCATTGCGTCAGGAACTTAACTTCAAATTCGAAAAGGTGACTTTCTGGACTGATTCGATGATCACCCTGAACTATATCCACAATGAGAATCGCAGATTTTAGACCTATGTAGCAAATCGAGTCACAGAGATTAGAGACCTCACGACCCCAGATCAGTGGAGGCACTGCCCAGGCAAGGGGAACCCGGTAGACGATGTTAGTCGAGGCCTTGAAATAAGTGAATTCCTAAAGAACGAGAGTTGGTTAGTTGGTTAAAGGGGCCAGCCTTCCTGTGGAAAACTGAAGATCACTGGCCAGATATCAAGCACGACAAGGTACCCCTAGATAAGCTTGAGATGAAAAATGAAAAAGGAAGTGTATCTCGCCACCGTTGAATCGACTACAGCACTGTATAACCTCTTTACCCGATTATCTGGCTGGACTACCCTTCTGCGCACATTTGCCTGGATACTGAAGTTTCTACAGTTGATGAAGTGGTCCTTAAAGAGGAAGAAAGGAGCGTCAGATGTTTGTAATGTTGTAAAGTATATCACGCAAGAATGACTTGAAAGGTCGAAGACGGAAGTTGCCATCTTGGTCCAGAAGGAAGTTTTTCCACAAGAGATACGGGATCTCACAGCAGGGCGACAATTGAAGGCATCAAGCCACATCGTGAAGCTTACACCAGTGGCTGGAAATGACAGTGTTTTGAGAGTAGGCAGTAAAAATCTCTAGAGCTCCTATTCCATCTGATGCTGTAAATCCTATAATCCTGCCAAAAAAAAACATCACGTTTCAAGAATCCTGATACCCTATTTGCATGTGAGAAACAGACACTGTGGGCCGGAACAAGTGTTGTTCTATCTCAGAGAACAGTTCTGGTATTGATGAGATTTCTAAATCGAAGAGGTCATGTGAAGGCTGTGAGTGGGTGTTCTACCCTCCAGGGGCGTTCCACATGCCTTGCGTATGGGAAAGACTACTGAAAATGGTGAAGAGGAGCTTGAAAGCCATTCTCTGCAAGGACCTTATCAATGAAGAGGTTTTGCAAACAGTGTTCACTGAGGCTGAAAGCATTACTAACTCCAGGTCATTGACGCGAATTTCATCCAGTCCAGATGACAACAAACCACTCACACCTTACCATTTCCTGAACATTCGTTCCTCGACGAATCTACCCTGTGAAATTGTCGAAGACAGCGACAAATACTGCAGGAAAAGATGGAAACAGGCCCAGATTCTCAGGGGTGGATCCAGAGTAGTTCAAGTGATTTCCAGAAGTCACTCAAATGTTTCCAAGCCTGCGTTTGTTACTTCAAAGAGTCTTTATTGTAGTTCAAGAAATCAATTATCCTCCTTGTTTTATTGTTTATTATGAAATAAAACAAAGAAAAAAGCGTCGCATCTCGTTATTCCGTCGATCACACAGCAAACCCAGCCCTTCT
>Ga0126336_10000143_pt1 | contig 21127 bp, 12 predicted proteins | sample SidCmetagenome_FD_92530 | JGI IMG/M metagenome (GOLD analysis project Ga0126336, IMG submission 92530) | Coral microbial communities from El Islote,Puerto Morelos, Mexico - Siderastrea C C metagenome | ecosystem: Host-associated > Invertebrates > Cnidaria > Coral | place: El Islote,Puerto... | reverse complement strand
AAGACTACACACACACGCAACACACGCACTCATACTCGGGCAAGGAATCGTGTTCTCTAGGCTTAGACTATTGTTATTACAATACTACTGGCACTACACGTCACAATCTTGTTATAGAAATGACAATAATTTAAAGTAATAAACAGCTATAGAAAAGTAGGTTGGTTGAAAAAACAGGTCTGTTAAGATTAAAATGGAAATTGGATGTGATGTTCTTGGGAAAGGAGCTTGTTCCATTTCTTATAATGGATAGAGAGTTGGTACTGAAAGCCGCAGTGACACTCAAGTTCGCAGTGGCATGGTGAGCGCAAGCATGAAGGCAAAAAGCCAGACCATAGATGAACGCTGCAGAACAGGCGTGGCTGTCCTACCCGTTAAAGTGAGAGTAAGAAATAGTGATAAAAGTGTTATTATCTATGCCTTCTTGGACAATGGTAGCAGTGCTTCTTTCTGCACGGAGTCACTGATGGATCAACGCGGAGTTAAACGTCCAAAGGTCAAGATTTCTCTGACTACCCTGGAAAAGAAAAACAGTGCGGTTGACAATTTCCTTATCAGTGACCTGGTTGTATCTGATCTGGATGAGAATGAATACGTCAGTCTTCCAATGTTGTATACCAGACCCGAGATTCCCGTCAGCAGAGACGATATTCCTACCCAGGATGATGTCGACCAATGGCCTCATTTGCAGGGCGTTTTCATACCCCACGTTGATGCTGAAATTGGCCTTCTAATAGGTTATGATGCACCAGAAGCCCACAATCCGCTGGAGATAAAACACAGTGAAGACGGTGGTCCCTACACTTCAAGGACGCGCATTGGTTGGGCTGTTAACGGTCCTTTAACGCGTCATTGCCATGGATCTCAGACTTCAGGCTTCTTTGTTAAAGTCGATAGCCAGCTGCAGCAGATGGTAGAAGATTTCTACAATCGGGACTTCACTGAATCCATCAATGATGACAAAACGGAGATGTCACAAGACGAACACCATTTTATGCAAAATGCCAAAGAGACTGCAGAGCTGAAAGATGGTCACTATCAACTCTCGCTACCGTTCAAGAATCCCGAAGCCCTTGTGCCTAACAACAAATCTCAGGCCTTGCAGCACACCAACTGGTTGAAGAAAAAACTGGAGAGAGACCCCAAACTGTATGAAGATTATTATGCTTTTACGGAGGACATTGTGGTCAAGGGTTACGCTCGTAAAGTTCCCCCCGATCAATGGAGTCTCGAAGAGGGAAAGTCGTGGTATATCCCCCACCACGGGGTTTACCATCCCCACAAGCCGAATAAAATCCAGGTGGTTTTCGATTGCTCAGAAAGTTCATGGGGAAATCGCTCGATGACATGCTGTACAAGGGTCCAGACCTTACCAACTCACTTGTTGGAGTGCTTACAAGATTCCACGAAGACAGAGTAGCAGTTATGACAGATATCGAATCAATGTTTTACTAGGTCAGAGTTCCGGACCCTGACAGTTCCTTTCTACGATTTCTTTAGAGGGAAGATAACAATTTAGCACATGAACTGCAGGAATATCAGATGGTCGTTCATTTGTTTGTCGCCATATCATCACCAGCGTGCGCAAACTTTGCATTTTTAAAACAGCGGAAGACAATGAGGAACGCTTCCCTTCTGACGTCATCAGTACTTTGGAAAGAAATTTCTACGTTGATGACTGCTTAAAGTCCCTTCCTTCAGAGTGCAAAGCTATCGCGCACGTCAGCAGCTTAAGAAGTAGGAGGTTAAGAAGTAAGGAGGTCAAGAAGCTTGGCGCACGCAAGGACGAGCTGCATGTTCAAAGAGCTCTTGGGGTCCAATGGTCCATGGAATCGGACACGTTTGGCTTTAACATTTGCATAAAGCCTCGGGCGCCAACACGTAGAGGTATCCTGTCCATGGCTAGTACCGTTTTCGACCCTTTGGGTTTCCTTGCACCCTTCATTCTAATGGCGAAACAAATTCTTCAAGATCTTTGTCGCACCAAGCTAGGGTGGGATGAAGAGATTCCACCAGAGTACGCCTCACGCTGGGAGAATTGGTTGTTGGATCTTCCAAAACTTTCCTTGTTTGCCGTTAATCGCTGTTTGAAGACAGCAGACTTTGGTCAGGTGAAGTCCAGTCAACTTCATCATTTTTCTGATGCTTCAGAGGTGGTCTACGGTTCCGTATCTTCCCTGCGCCTGGTCAATGAAGAAGGGAAGATACAATGTTTGTTCCTCTTTGGAAAGTCGTGCCTTGCACCTCTGAAAACTGTATCGATTCCGCGTTTGAAGCTCTCTGCTGCTACCATCTCCATCCGTCAAGACAAGATGCTCAAGAGAGAGACTGACATACCCCTTAGTGTTCAGTCTATATTCTGGATGGACAGTATGTCAGTGCTTCTCTATGTCAAGAATGAGAGCAAGCACTTTCACGCTTTCGTTGCGAATCGTATTTCCATGATTCGAGATGGTTCAACTCCACACCAGTGGTGCCATGTAGAAGGAATTGCAAACCCTGGTGGCCATGCGTCAAGAGGAATGTCTGCTGAAGCCTTACTGAACTGCGAGAGATGGTTAATGGGGCCGAAATTTCTTTGGAAAACAAAAGAAGAATGGCCTAAGGCCCCCATGTCGCTGGGTGATGTTCCAGTTGGAGATCCGGAAGTCAAAGCAGATGAGAAAGTTTGCATGACGTCAGCGTTCGAATCTGCCTGTCCTTTGGTTGAGTACTTTCAAAGAACGTCTTCATGGCAGGGGCTAAAAAAGTCAGTTGCTTGGCTTCTGAGGTATCGTGACAACTTGAGAAGTTTGAGCAACTGCAGGAAATAAGGAGAGCCGATGAAGTCCACACTGTCTAGATTGTTGCAGTTAGCGAGATGGAAATCGCTGGATTAGAGATCCTTAAGAATGTTCAGCTCCACCATTTTCCTGAAGACATTAAGTCACTCGGCAAGCCTGCAAGTGAAGAACGTGTTAAAAAGAGCAGTTGCCTTCGGAGTCTGGACCCCATCTTAGTTGATGGCCTGTTGCGCGTTGGTGGGAGGTTAAGCCTTGCTTCAACATCCTTCGAAGCTAAGCATCAAATTATTCTTCCCAAGAATGATCAAGTGACCAACCTTGTAATCGAGTATTGTCACCTGATCTCCGGACACTCTGGTAAAGAGTACGTGCTAAGGCTAGTGCGCGAAAAATTTTGGGTCATCAATGCAAGCTCTGCTGTTAGAAGAGTCATTTCCAAGTGTGTTAGGTGCCGGCGACGCCAGGGCCCAGTTTGTGAGCAGAAGATGGCTGACCTTCCCGTGGATTGCCTTACCCCTGATCTGCCACCCTTCACATCGGCCGGTATTGATTGTTTTGGTCCATTTCAAGTGCGTCGTGTCCAAAGTTTCGTAAAAAGATATGGGGTAATCTTCACATGCCTGGCCATACGCGCAGTTCACATACAGGTTGCATATAGTTTGAATACCGATTCCCTTCTGATGACACTAAGAAGATTTATAGCAAGAAGGGGCCAAGTGAAAGAAATTCAACCAGACAACAGAACGAATTTCACAAGTGGTGAGAGAGAGCTTCGTGAATCTATCAGTACCTGGAATCACGCAAGAATGCACGAAGCTTTTTTGCAAAAGGGTATCAAGTGGATCTTTAGTCCCCCGTATGGCTCGCATTACGGAGGTGTTTGGGAACGTTGATTTTGTACCACTCGAAAAATACTTCGCGCCTTGCTTCAAACGCAAACTACCGACAATGAGGGCCTGGTTATCCTTCTGTGCGGGCGCCCAATCACGACGGTTTCAAGCGACTGTAAAGATCCAGAGCCTTTGACGCCTAATCATCTGCTTCTTCTACGTTCAGAGCCTCAGATGCCTCCTGGGTTGTTCCGAAAGGATGATTTGCTGTCCCGTCGTAGATGGAGACAAGTACAGTATCTTGCCAACATCTTCTGGAAAAGATGGTGTAGAGAATACCTGCCCTTACTTCAAAGTAGGCAGAAGTGGACTAAGCCACGCAGAAATCTTGCAGTTGGAGATGTTGTCCTTCTCAGCGCCGGAAATTTGCCTTGCAGTACGTGGCCTCTCGGAAGGATCCTTGAAGTCTTTCCTGGCAGAAATGGTTAGGTTCGACGCGCCAAAGTAAAAGTCAAGACAGCAGTTCTAGAGAGACCAATGGACAAACTTTGTTTGCTTCTCGAAACCTAACTTTTGCACGTGGATGACTTTTGCGTGTTGTTTTTTGCTAAGGTCAGTTATGAACTTTAAATATGAACACCTAGACCCTATTGATTTTATCATTTAAGAGGCTGAACTTGAACTTTAAGACAATCAAACTGGTGTTTCCTTTATTTCTGATGGTTTTAGATCTGACTACGAGGGAATTTGATGCGACGCTTCATGTTGACAAGTCTCTCAAAATCGCGGCAAAACTTGAAGATCGTCGAAATTAGGCAAGTTCACACAGTTATATATTTTTCATCAAGGACTGGCTGCAAGGTTTTTCTCGGTGATGACATTTCCTATGGTGCCTACTTTTCAGCTGTGTTGGTTTCGTTGAAATAGGCCGCCTCACTTTTTCAAAAATAGGTTTTGAAATTGGTTGGTCTTCGCGTGTTTGATTAAGCTGGAGGAGGTGTCATTAAAGTCTCACCGCTAGCTGGATTCAAACCCAACGGTCACAAAAGTCGCTTTAGTGAATTAAAAAGACTTATTATATCTGGCTGTGGTGTTTGTTTTGTACAGGGTTTGTTAGTTCTTGTTAATTTGATCTTCAAAGTTGGGTAAAATTTTACCCTTCCCTCGGGTGAACCGAAAACCCCTTAAAACTCCAAAAATTTAAAAGATCCGAACAAGCGGATTGTGGTTTTAGTATAAGTACATGAAAGCCTTTGAACACACAAGAAATAAGCGAAATCTATTTTTCAACCCAGATCGACCAGACCGCTCTTAGGGAGACAATCTCTTAAGTGCCTCGCACGCGCTTAGCACTTAGGGGCCGGTAGGTGGGATCTAGCGTGTTTTTTGCAGCATTCTTTTCGTTTCTTTTGTTACGTTTCTGTAGCTATCACTTGCTTCGGTTTAATTAGTTTCTCATCAACTTTTCATTAGTGCACTTTTGTTCTCGTTTTTTGGTTAGTTATTTCACGCATAATTTAATTTCACGTTTAAGCGTAGTTTCTTAGCGATATTTGCATTTTAGCCTCGGCAGTCACGCTGAGAGCAGTCAAATCTCAGTCGGATGTAGTTGATCAGCTCTACCTTTGGTTATAGTCTTTTCGTAGCCGTTACAATGTAAGTATTTAGTCATCGTCGTTTATTGTCAGTTGTATTTTTCTATCGTTTCTGCGTATTTGTTTTTTTTTTGTGTATTACAGTTTCAACCTCACTACCTTACTTCTTACTACTCACTACGTGTAATAAAGACCGAGTGTTGAATTTATCGGTTTACGAATCGTCGTTCTAATACAGTTATCCCCATTGGAGTCTTCACCTAACACAACTCAGCACTTGTACCCATGGTGAGACAAAAACAATTGTTAATTTAAACTTCTTCGTGCAACGTTTTTACATCCAAGATATTCTAGCTCAAAGTAATGCAAAGATGTGAAACAGAATCACTGAATCCAGCCTTGTACCACAAATCGTAATCCCAATACTTCCTCCGGTCAGTACAAGTGACAGAGAGCTTACCTACATTCCCACACAAATTACGACAGAGTGTAAATGATTACTTAGATTTACGTGATAAAGATGTAGTTGCACACCTACATGATGTATGAAATAAATGCTTATTATTATTTAATGCAAAACCACGTCTCGTGAAGTAAGTCATACCCCACCAGACATTTAATGAAAACAAAATTAGAATGCAGACTGGGTAAACCTCTTCACACAAAAATTGAGACTAAAAGGTTATACGACGTTTCGACGACCTCATGTCACCATTGTCAAATGTGAAGAAATTAACATAGGTGGCGTACATGTATATACAGAAATAGCATGATGACATGAAGTCGTCGAAACGTCATGTAACGTTTTCATCGTTAATTGTTTTTTTAAAATGTTTATCAAAATCGATCCTCAAGCAATCGCAATATGCATCAGTCGAACCAGAGCTATAGAACTGTCTATAACAAGTATATTGAGGGCTCGATTATGCTTCCGTACAACATGCTATGACAAGGTTTGGTAAACGACAATGCGGAACATTTAAAATCATTTTACTTAAAATTCTTCAGCCCTAAAATGACGAATTTCAACGCAGCAATTATATAATTTTCTACATGGAATGCGAATGCGATTTCTGAGTATAATAGTGAGATTTTTGAGCATCAAGCACAAGCACTATAGTGAAAAAAAAGTGAACATGATGTGGACAACCAAAGTTTGCCTGCATAAGGGACAAAGAGAAACTCTATACTAACTTTAACACATTTTTTTCACTGAGAAAGCATCACTTCTCAGTTGTATCTCACGAAACATTTCTAAGCTTCTTCATTTTAATTGTTTGTAATCTATAGTTTTAACAGTACAGTATGTTACACTGTGGAAACAGTACTCACAACGCTTGCTGTTCCTCACTTTCAGAATGGTGAACTTCATGTTGAAAAGGTACATTAACATGAAAAATTAAGGACAAGAAAAACAACACGTTACAAGACAGCGGTAACATATTACCAGTAATTAGTCAATGGAAGGTTTCACCTTTTTGAAAAAAAAAATGACCTGTAAAACCAGTAAGAACAATCAACAATTTGGGAAGTCTGTGCCCTCTCTTCTCCTGATTTGTTCCCTTGCTGAACAGGGGTGAAAGAAGAAAACAAAAGAGCTCTGCTTGCAGGCTTCAAATGTCAAGATAATAGTTAAATCAGAGGCTTCAGTTCAGCTTGTAGACTAGCCACCTTTGTTATATACAGAAGGCTGACTAGCCATAATGCAAGATGTTTCAAACACTAGAGAGAGTAAATCATTAGGACACCTGACGCCTTTGTGGACTGCTTACTCACTTTTAGTGTCCTTTCTTCTGCACTTTCTCTTCTTATGCACACACCAAGTCACAACAGCAACGATGATGGCAAAAACCACAACTCCTCCGATTACAGCGCCAATAACAACCCATGGAGGACCATCTAAAATGGATTATAAAATGGGTGAGGTTAGTCATGCTAGAAGCTTGCCAGCAGGGCTTGTTTGCCCCAGTCCAGTACTAAAAATTACTAAAGTCCAGTACTAAATACTAAAGACGCATTTTTAAAGGGTTAGCCTCAATCTAAAGTAAACTGTAGACAAGTACTTGCACTAAAGTGCTGAGTTCTAAAATAAAACAATACACAGATGTGAATAGCTTATCTTCTCACTGACATTTTGGGTGCGTTTTTTAGGAAAATCCGAAAAAGGATTCTTGAATCCAAAAGCAGACTTTGCGTTTTATTTATTTATTTTAGTCATTTTTTAATAAAATCCAAAAACGGATCACGAATCCAAAGAATCCACACTCGTAGTGGATTTTTCAGGTCAAATATAAAATCCAGATTTTTGAGATTCATGATCCGAGCGTTTTTCTGGGAAAGGATCCGAAAATAGTACATCTATCCAGCGGTGTTCCATCCAAATTTACCTGTCTCGCCATCTTGCGTTACAAAACATTTGATCGTGGAAAAGAAAATTCAGGTGATCAATCTGTTCCGTATAATGTAAAGTTTTCTCCAAAAATACAGACGGAAGCATTAACACGTCAGGATTAGTTCATTTGTGTACCATTTTTTTGTAATTCAGGGTCCTATTTTTATTTACTGCAGATAATGTGCTTGTTAGACGAATTCTAGGGTAATACTAGAGAAATATCGTTCTGATAGAAATATCGCGTGCCTCCAGCCTGTATTGTCATAACAAACTAATCCTTTTTCGGATTTTGCGGGTTTTTTGGGCGTCGAAGAATCCATATGATCTGGGATGACAAATCCGTTTTCGGATTCTCCCAAAAGAACGCGCCCTTTCATTCAGACTGAGACTAACCATGTACAAACGGATCTTTTGTCTTTTTATCCAGCGATCTCGCTGAACACGCTGAACTGAGTGGGAATATTCCTGGTTCTTGCTCTTAAGTCAGTGGATGATAGCAAAAGGCACATGTTCTGCCATACCAATACCAAGAACAACCCATGAAGGTCGGTCGGTCACTCAGTAGGAACTTTACTAACGTGTCAATACGTTCTAGCGCGATTTGCGCTAATTGGGAATACAATTACAAATTAAAAGTATATTACAACTAGCATTACTAACACAAATAGATAGGTCTACAGGGAAAAAACTTTATGAAATAAAAAAGTAAAAAAATTTTCGCTTCTCATACAAAATCTACATCTAATAGCACAAGATTTTAGAAACATTTGGACTAGGTATATCGAATTTCCAGCATTTTGATCACGTCAATGGAGACAGGTTATGAGCTCCAATACTTGTTGTGACCAAATATGGTCAATGAACACTCGACAACAAAGTGAGCTGACAGTTTTTTCTCCGCGAGCAACCGAGCGAGAAAAATGGACGAGAAAAATCACTTTGCAGCGAATTAAATAAAAGAGAAATTCCAACAGCGTCCGCTGAGACACAAATCAAAATTGTTCCGGAGTGCTTGATTTCTTAGTGTAGAAATAGAAATTTTTAAGCATTTAGCGTAGTGTTTACAATTAATTTTTTTCATCGTCACGGCAATCATTAAAATTTTAAAACACTAGGTGTTGAAAGAAAGGCTTTCCTCTCCAAAATATCAAGGCAAGACATAAGATTAATAGGAGAGAAAAAATCAATAAAAATTGTCACACATTCACGGCGGAGTCAGTACGAAAATATGAAGCAATCTAAACAATTACCGTACCCAAATTGTGAATTACCCAATCAGAAGCCTTGTTTACTGTCATTATTTTCTACGATATTAAGTCACTGACCTGATATCCTACGATATCATGGACAGTTTCTAAAACTCGGACTTTTTTGCAGTCTTTTAGAGATGAAAATTACAACAGATACCAACGAAACGTAAAACTATTACATTTGATAAACGAGAAAGTAATTTGTTTAACGCTAACAGATAAAAAAAAATACAATTTCGCGCCAAAATTGGACGAGGCCACACTGGCAGGCGCTCGCGTGTACGTTTACAGACAGCGCAACAACCCTTTTTTTTATTGGAGCCGCATTTTCCAAATTTCTCTCTAAATTTGGACTTCCAAGATTCCGAAAATGAAACTCCAAATAAAAGAATTATAAAAATGACAGATGAGGAGTTAGAGAAGAGTATTAACGCATTATTCTTCTCACAGTTCACGCGCTAGATGACTAGAACTCCTCACTAATCGTGCACAGTAACTGAAAAAATAACGCCGGGTTTTAGGACGAATTTGGGTACGGTAAATACCTAATCGCACCTTCTTGGTATGCTTCAGCAGCATATCAGGCTCGTTTAGTGTCACCATGGGTATTTTGGCTCGATTACGTCTCGCCAAAATACGAACCATGGCTCGACCAAACTCACCTGATATGCCACCGAAGCGTACCAAAAAGGTACGATTAGGTATAAGTACTGAACAAACTACCAAGAAGGAAGGAGGGGCGACCATTTCTTGTCTATATAACGCAAAATTGAAACTGCTTTATCTGCACTCGTTGCTCTGTGTTCTAGGCTCGATTCCCGCCGATCTCTCTCGAGTCTGTGCGAACGGATTACAAACTTGTTCATTTCAATTCCCGCAGTTACTATGATGAAATCGTACAGCTTCAATCCGCTTTGAACGATGACTACAACAATTTTTCAGGAAAAATGAAACACATACCACATTTCACAGCCAGTTATTAGAAGATTTTTTCCCAAACCTTGTGCTAGTTCGTTCACACTGGAGCAGTTTTATTGATTCATCCAGCTTTGCAAAGAAATGCTGCAACACTTCACAAGGTTTTGGCGCCTTTTTCTTTCAGTCATGTGATCGATTCTGGTTCCTTTCTATCTCTTTTCTTGTTTTTTTTCCTTCTTTCTTGATTTTATAACAGTTAGTGGTTGAGTTTTTAATAAAACAATTATTCTACTCGGGCTTGCTGTATATCAAATGATTATAACTCCAGCGCACCCTCGAAGAATAATTGTTAAATACAATTGGGCACAGCTTAGTTCGCGCGTATAGAAAGTGAACAGAAATAAAGTACTTACAGTTAAAATATACAGTATAGAGCGGTTTTCAATTGAGTGTCGAAAGTAATTCGCGTTTTGTTTTGGTTTTGCTTTACTTCGCCCTGTGATTAGTTAAAAAATCTCGCGCCACTTTCTCGACCAATCAGGAGTAAAACTCAAACCAATCTCGACTTGCTAGCATGCTATTTCCCGCGCTTGGCGCCGGTTACATGTATTTGCTTCGAGTTCTGATTGGTTCATTGGGTAATCTGTGTTTGTCGTGATTGGCTGGGGTAATTACTTTCGTTTTGGTTTTACGACACTCGTTTGAAAAGCGCTCTACAATGTATATACCAGATCAAATCTCGATTTGCCAGAACAGGGCGCGCACGGAATGAGTGGGTAATGATGACGTTTCGTCACTTACGCCTGAATGGAATAAATGGGTAATGGTGACGTAGCATCTGTAAATGCCTGAATGCAGGCCTGAAGATAAGGGTAATGTGACGCTGTTAGTAAATCTAGGGGACGCACGGTATTCATAGAAAACGTGTGGTTTGTTCTCCCGTCAGTCGCATTGCGAGTGCTTCCTCAACCGCACGTGTTCCGTTTGCCTCATTTAATTCCTGTAGAAAGCCAACGTAAATTTCGAGTAAATTCTCTCGCCACGAGAAGGAAAAGTTCGAGTTTGGCGTAAGAAATTTTGGATCCAGAGACGCTACGTATGACTATTTATCAGACACGCATCATACACACATCATTGATTGGAAACGATTTGTCAGACACAAATCACTTTGGAGGACTGAAAGACTCGGTGCACAAACAAGCCAGCGAACGAGTGAATTTCAACACCAGTAAACCCTACAGACACCAGTTTTGTTTTTTAAAACTCGCGAGAAAAATTGCGTTACAAGATTGTATTAGGTTGCGTGAGAAAAAAAAAACAACTGTAGCACTTCCCCTCAGAAATAGCTCATGGAAACAGTGAATTTCTTGAGAAATTTCTAGGTCGAATTTTTAAGTTTTTGTATACTTGCAAGTCGAGCTGCGACTTCATTATTTATAACATTTCAGATTATAAATACATTGCAAGATGCAGAGAAGACCTTGTAAGAGCTGCGTACTGCCCCGCAAGATGTTTTGGGCGACTATGGAATTTCAGTACATTAACAAATTTAAATATAGCTGCTTTTGCTTTTGTAGTTGACTGTCTCTGTGAAAAATCTTGCTTGAAAGAAATGCGCCCAAGAAAGCGCATTTTGTATCAAAAGTTATGTTCGTCGTGGCTTTGTTTACAGTGCGTATGTGGAAATTATTTCCAGGTCACGGGAAGTTGCTCTCCCGCATTAATTAGCGCAATTTCCCCTCTCTCCTCCGCAGAGGCTCCTGTTAGTAAACACCAGAGAAAGAAACTGGAGCGGGAGCGCTGGAGGGAGAAAACGGGAGCGCGGGTAACGATGGGAAGAGGGAATCCCCGCACGCTTTAATTTTCCTCTTCCCAGCCTCCGCGCGCCGCGGGTATATTTTTCCCAAGGCCCGACTGTAGGAGGCCTCTGCGGAGGAGAGAGCAATTTCCCCATGAACGTACCACTACAATGTTTGTTCCAATAAAGAACTTAGATTATCGAAAGAAAAAGTTTTATTTCAGCAATATATAGCCTGCGAGCAGGCTCACTTAGTGTGTTATTCGCGCCAGTATCTTGGCGGCGGAAGTCGGCGAGCGAAGCGAGCCTGCGAGGAGAATGGGCTCGCCGACTTCTGCTCGCCCACTTCCGCCGCCTAGATACTCACGGGAGTAACAAACTAAGTGAGCCTGAGTGAGCCTGCTCGCAGGCTAAGCAATGTAGGACAAACAAATCGTTTACCACGCATTACTGTTTATATTTTAAGGGACGCGACTCGCGCAATTAGCTTCCCCTTTATTCTCGGGCTACTTTTCAAATTTGTCCCTCATTCAATTAATAGGTTCGACTAATTTGCACCCAAAAAATACCCAAACACAAAGAAGTTCCATGGCTGACAGAAAAACTAAGAGCTCATTTGCATTAGTGATCAATGTGTTTCAATTTGCGCGATTCCGTAATGTCAGTGAAATCTCTTAGCACTAGATTGAGTGCTAATCTACACTTGGCCTGCTTCTGCAAAAACAATCTAAAACCTAAATTATACTACAGAAATATAATGCCACACAAAGATGTTTCTAAGTAAATCAAGAAAAAGGAAACCTTCAAAATCAATAAATACGTTCACAAAAACTCCTAACAGCGGGGGCAGCTGTAGTGTCAACTATTAATAGAATATAGACAGTGTACATAGGCTCTAGCTCATAATGCATGTTAAGTACAAGAAAAGAATATAACCATTCAAAACGACTCCATGGATAGTTCCCCATTTAGACAATGGTACTCTGCAAAGAGCAGCATTCAAAAGCCTGCCTGGCCGTACCATAACCATGAACAATCCTAACCCATCTCCTCGCCAAGTAACTCACAGCAGGCTAAATTTATCTACGGGAGGCCTGCCACGCCCTTTCAAAGTGACTTCCATGGGAGATCAACCATAATAGAGCAGAAAGTAAAACCTTTGTTCCCCTGGCAGGAGATAAGAGAAGCTTAGAGACAAAACAAATCCACCCCTGTTGAATATCAAGTAAGGTCAAAACAACAAGTTAAAATACACGCTCACCTGACGGAGCGGGAGCTGTTGTGACAGGTGTAGTAGATGCAGAAGACACAGTAGGTGACACAGGTGCAGTAGTAGATGCAGAAGACACTGTAGGTGACACAGGCTGAGTAATTCCGGGACCTACTTGTAAAATTTGCAGAGAGCTTACTGTGTATGGACCAATGTTTCCTCTTTCCACAGCGCTCCTCAGTTCAGAAATCCCTTCATCCACGGTGACAAGAATTTTAAAGTGCAGCGCAAAAATGACAATTACACTGCCTTTCCTAGGATTGCAAATCACACAACGTTAGGCAACTTAATAAATTTGTATAAAGTTCATAACGTTCACACAGAAAAAGCCAAAGCTGTATGTTACTGACCCGAATTTAAGTGGTTCTGTTCCATTATAGTTGGTGTTATTCTCATACTCTTTATCAAACTGCAAGGAAAATATATACCAAACAATATTATAGTGCTCAAATTTATCAGCATCCTTTTATTGGACAAATAATTTCCACTTTCAGTTTGCAATGTGAAAAATTATCAACACTGCAGGAAAGCCCTGTTCAACGGAATCTAGTTTTAGCGAGCAAGCTTGCCGTATTTACTTGATTAAGCGCCTCTTCCGATTAAGCGCCGCATGCGAGAGCAAAAATATTAATTCACAGCACCGCCCTCACAAAGGCGCCGTATTCATTCACAACAATGTGGCGCTTAATCGAAGCATCGTCAGACTGAATTATTGCAGGAACCAAACTAAAAAAACAAGTACGGTACAACTCGATGTAAACCAGCCTCCGAAATTTATCCTCCTCCATTACAATGTTTTTCAGTTCGACGTGGATATATTTTTTTATTTTGTTGTTAACATTTGCTTATTGTCATTTACAAATGCAACGAGTTCTTAAAGAGCGCCGCCCTCAAATAAACGCCGCCCCCGAATAAGCGCCACATCAGAAACACTTAATATTCCACTGCATGGGGAAAGAGGGGGGAAGCGGAGGAAAAAGGGCGTTTAAACTTGTCAGGACTGTGCGGTAGTATCCCTCGTGTCTGAACAGAAGATTTTAAGAAAAAAATTATGTTTTTAAAATAAATTTATAAGAGACACGCTTTTCTCCGAGTATTTTAACGCAAGAGGTCCTGCCTGTTGACAGGTGCTCACACGTCTACTTTTGTTGACATAACAAGCATGTATACAACACCTTAGGGGAGCAGGGATGGCGCAGTGGTGAGAGCACTCGCCTCCCACCAATGTGGCCCGGGTTCAATTCCCGGACTCTGCATCATCTGTGGGTTGAGGGTTGCTCTGAGTGGGTAATGCTCCGAGAGGTTTTTCTCCAGGTACTCCAGTTCTCCCCTCTCAAAAACCAACATTTCCAAATTCTGATTCGATCTGGATTTCAGTCTAACCGATTAGAAGTGCCCTTAGACTGCTAGAAGTTTGGGACTATAATAAAGTTATTATTATAAACCGGGGACATAACAAACACTACCACTGACCCTTACGTGGTCTCAACGGTTTGAACTCTCATTGGGTCTCGTTCACATTTGGGCTCTCGTTCGTATTAATGTGGTGACAGAGAAGGTCAAGGTGTCTTAAATTAACGCTGTCATGAGTTTGTTTTGTGCGTTTGCAGAATGCAAACTTCCAACGCCACCATGTGCAGTATAAGCCTGAACAACAAATAGCCACACTGCAAACCAAGACAGAAATAGTCAATCACTTACCCCGTTCTCTAACGGCCCCCAAAAAAGTTTTGAAACTTCACTACGAAGGTCTCTCAAGCCTTCTTTAAATTCAGCGTTTACTGTCATGCGTCCGTAAACTGTCTTTGCTTATAGAAGAAAAAGAACAAAAATAGACTTGTAGTCTGGAAAAGCTCACGTTTCATGTATTGAGGCTAATGCACTTGTCTCCAAGTTCTATACCATCAAGCAGTTAGGTTACTCATGCTTTTCAATGTTAATTTTACTTTACGGAGCAAATGGCAAAAATCGTGCTGCATTAAACTCTTGCTTGAATGTTAAGCTATGAAATGTTAATCAAAAAATTCATCGACGCAAACAAGTACCTCATTGTAACTACACACAAAATATTTCTAGGTATCCCACTAATTGTTTGTAGGAGGCTACATGTAGGTAAAGAAAAACTCTGTCACATCAAGTTATATCACACATGCTCCTTTTTAGATACGATAGTGACATATATAAAACAAAAATATTGGCCTCAATGAGATAATCTTTCTAAACGTGTTCTTTGCATGAAATTATACTCAAGAACATAGAAATTAGACTTACTCCTAACTTTCACTAAAACAGTGATGAAGGCAGATCCCAGCAAATTATTCGCAATGCAAGTAAAGTTTCCAGAATCGTATACTTGACGAAGATGGAGATGTCCGTCATTGGTAATGTTATCTCCACTGGTCACATTCGTCCAAACAAAGTGTGGATCAGGGTTTCCTTCTGCTTTGCATGTAATGTTAACATCGTCACCAGCAGTTACGTTGAATATATTATTTTGAGGTTTTGTTATCGTCGGAGGATCTGAAAACAATGAAAAAGATATGACATACAATGACTCAGAAAAAAATTGTGAGTTCCAGATGGCATTTGAACTCACGACCTTCCGTACACTAGTCGGATGTTCTAACCACCGAGCTACGAGAACTCAAGCGGTGAGCGATGGTCAATTGTGGGCTGACACAACGACTGCATCGCGTAGTCACATTGTGCCAATGAACACACAGTTAACTGCATCACGCAGTCACGTAGAATACTCTCAGAGTAAATAAATGAAAATAGAATGATGTGATAGATATTAGATGTTTTTTTCTCAAGTTTAAAGCTTCACTACTGTCGAACATTCCTTTTGCTAATTAAGCTTAAGCTTTTAAGGACGTTCGTGCTGATTTTTTCTGCGCATCCGTACTGCCCACGCAATTCACGTGGTAATGTCAAGCCACGTCATGCATTGAGCGCGCGCGTGCTGATGAAGAAATGTAGAGATATAGAGCGCTGGCTGGCATTTTAATATCTGTGCACAGATTAAACTCTCTTAAATGTTCGGTGACCAAGATTTTCTTTTGATAGATCACTTTCTTTATCGATAATCTCCATTTTAGTCATGAAAAATTGAAAAAAAATCTGTGTTGTCGAAGTTTGATTTTTTTTTCAGCTTTTCTGCCTACACGTCATCGAATTCCGCCACTATTTTAGCTGCAGAGTGCTGACAAAAGCCCATATTAAACCTTGAGTTTAATCGAAAGGACGACACCTGCTCAAGTTATTTACTTAACAAACCCACCTAAAAATTGAGTAAGAAAGTGGGTCCATAACTCATCTTTTTTAAATATTTTTCAACAAACAACCACTGAAGTAGTTTTAGTTGAAGTAGTTTTCCACGTGCCTTATTTCGAAAACAAAGTCGCTCACCCCCAATTTTCTAACCATTTCTAACATAGGTAACTCATAATCTGACTGTACACTGTAGCAGAAGTATGAAGAAAATCTGTGTTGTAGAAGATATTCGCATAAACATCCTTAAAAAAACCTCTTTTGTCAAAAGCGATGATGGTCATGCGATTTCCCGCCAAGAAAAACGCTGGTTGCCCAAAGAACTGCACGTTTTCCCGCCAAGAAAAATGGCATTATCCCTCCCCCGTCGGGTTGCCTTGGGACTCCCCTCCCCCTCCCCCTCCCCCAGAGAATGTACGGACATACGGGCATACGTACGCTGACGTCAGAACCAAAATTTCTTGGATCGGTAAGTTACCAGATTTGCTTACCCATGGTACGAGATTTGCTTCCCCGCAAAAGAGCTATGCTAAAAATAGTTGAGAGAATTTTCCTCATCAGTAAACATCAAAACATTTTATCTTTGGTGATCTACAGAATTATGAACATTAATATATGAAATTCATATATTTGAACTGCGGATAAAGATAGAATTATATGTGGATCATCGCAGTTCAAATATATGAATTTCATATATTAATGTTCATTTATTCTCCATCTATGGGAAAAATACGAACTCTCAATTGACCAGCTCCCAGTTGGCTTGATACCTCAGTTGGTTAGAGCGCTGCACCGGTATCGCAGAGGTCATGGGTTCGATTCCCGTTCAAGCCTGAATTTTTTCAGGTATCTTCTTTTCAACCGCTTAGGTTGAAACACCTTCACTGCGATGATCAACATATAATTCTACAGAATTATATCCTTTACTCTCATGACCTGTTTTTACGACAAATTGTCTAGTTTTACCTTGAACACTCCAGAACATTCTAAACAATTATCCAGAAAATATATTTCTCAGATGTTTCTGGAACATGTTCAGAAACAGTATATGCAGAAAGTTTAGATATTGTTGCTGTGCTGAACTTAGTGTGGTGGGTGAGTGCCGAGCAGCGGATGCGTAAGAAGAAGAATCTGTGTGACAAAGAAGTGCTGTAAGCTGTGAAAACTACTTCAGTTTGGGATGAATTCACTTGTTGCTGTTACGGACAACCCTGCGTTCTGTCTACAATCAAATTACTCCGAAACGAATCTCAAAACACCTGTATGTGTATGCTTGATCAAGTTGGATATTGGAAAGCAGTGCCTTCTTCCGCGGCAATTGATGAAACAGCACCATCCAAATTCCTTAATTTACAAAACAAGAAGCCAAATAATTAACAACATAGAAGTCAGTGCACATGAAAATGACCCAAACTTGGAGGGTGTGTCCTTCAAAAATGAACTCACAAACACAAATGATATTCTTTAAAAGCCTTGTACGTGAAAATTGTTTAAATAACTACAGTAATTGTTGGACAAAGACTTTGGCAGCAATGAATAATATTGGTCAGGTTAACCGGAGATGTTAAACTGTGTTCATACTAGCTTTTCATGTTTAGAACAAAAAAGGAGTGTTCTAACACAGTACGTTATTTAATTCTTTTCACTGAAGACGATTTTTTCCCACAAGTGTTGTTTGCATTGCAAGTGTAATTTCCAGCTTTATCTTTGTTGATGTTAGTGAAGTTTAACCACGAACTTGACTTGACAGGATAATTATCACCAACTTTTGTCCATGTAACAGTAGGCGTAGGAATCCCAGCTACACTGCAGTACAAAGACAAATCACCACCTTCCTCGAGAGTCTTGTTGTCTTTTCTCAAGTTGACAGATATTTTTACTGGAACTGGAAAATAAAAAACAACATTTAATTATCTAAAAAAGGCATCTCAACTGCAGGAACAATAACTGTTGTTAGGAATTTTATTAATGTGCAATTGAATGAAGTTTCGATTTGTAAAATGTAGCAGATGCTAGCTCACATAACTTTTATATAGGCCAGAGCTATTTCCACAAACAAAAAGTAAATTTTAAAATGAACTAGAGATGTTTGCACAAGAATTTTCATCATCTAGCCATCAAAATGTTGTGGTCTCCCAAACATCGTGAAAAATATGAGGCCACATCACGGAAAATTGGAGGAAATTTGTTTGCTTGGTTGTTTTTTACTGCAGAAAAAAGTTTTATTGAACTGGCGCGGGTCTACAATAAATCCACGACAATTATTTGCGACAAGCATTCATGATGCGAGCCGTGGTATGGACTCTCATCTCCCACGGCTCTCGATCAATCAGAAAATGAGGAACTGATAGGATGTGGTAAAACATAAAATACAAGCTATAATAGCTTGTCTCACGATTTAGTCAGGTTGAGTTGTTTGGATATAACATTCTTTCTTCCAATTATTTTAATTTAAATCTGGATCTGGAAAGATTTATGTCATCAGTGCAATGAGTAAATCTCACATGTTCTGTTGCACCAATGCTCTCAGCGGCTCAGAATGATGAGAGGCGGTTGTAGTCATTAAAATCTAATACTACAAGCTGGATAAGCGGATTCCTGGCGGAGGTCCTCCTTGCACTAGCAGTTGAGGCAAGTTTTATTATGTGGTGCTGACAAAAATTCAGAATACCTAACAATGCATGCCACAATGGTTTGCATGCACTAGTGCAAATACAGTTATGAGGACTAGAGCTGTTGCTAGTTGACAATCATCCTGTTCTGTGGACACCAACACAAGTGTCACGCAACAATTGTAAGGATCTACACAAACAACAGTTATGCAAGCTTACCTTGAACATTTAAAGTAGTATTACTACTGCTTGTACCAGTCCCCACAGAATTTCTAGCCTGACATCTGAAGATAACCTGGCCTTGCTTGTTTATTGGCCTTATCCAATACTCCTGATCCATTCACATTTGTAATCATGTCATCATTTTCATACAGCATATAAAGTGTCTACTGCTGGGTTGGCATTGGCTGTACATGTGAACTTGAGCACGTCTCCTGGGCAGACTTTATCACCTGAAATGTTTACATTTAAAGTGACACTGCCAGGTTTATCTGTGCACAAGAAAGGAAAATATTCATGAATTTTAGAATGATGTGTTAACAAAATTTGCACTTTTTGCCTGTTCATTCCTCTTAAAAACTAATGCAGACTATAACTACAGTTAAACAACAAACAAGGAAAGGAAATTATCAACTGATTGGCTGCCTGTCTTGATTTTGAATAGCAACACTTAACTAACAACCACCCCACATGATAAGACCACATGTGCATAAACATGTACATGCAGGAAAATATCACAATAACATCCAGGGAGCTGTTTATAGTTAAATCCAAGGTGTAACTTTAAATAACAACATTAATTGATGGTGCAATCCATTTCAAAGTGTTCTTGACAGAAGGAGTAATAATACTGTCTTAAACAGAATAACAGTTTACTGTAAAGCTAACTGTAGCTGTTAGACTGTAAATTTTGTTAGAAAACTGGAAAAAGGTGTTCTTACATTGCACATCAATGCTTGTCATTACGGAAGCATTCCAACAAGTGTTGTTTGCATTGCAAATGTAATCTCCAGCTTTATATCTGTTAATGTTAGTGAAGTTTAACCATGAACTGTTGTTAAAAGGTGCATCAATGCCAACTTTTGCCCATGTAACAGTTGGAACAGGAAACCCAGTTGCACTACAGTTCAAAGACAAATCACCACCTTCCTCGAGAGTCTTGTTGCCTTTTATCAGGTTGACAGATATTTGCACTGGAACTGAAAAATCAAGGGAAGAAAATGGTAATTTTATTTCTAATGACTGACATTTGATGGTAAAGTTACACACAGTCTGTAAGCTGCACACATAGTTGTCAGCATGTGTAGTATGGAGTAACTAGGCAAAACTACTTCCCCCTGGATGGGATGCTAGCTACTTCCTTGCAGGGTAATCTCCATCTTTTTTTTCCTGATGATCTATTTTAAATACACCAGGGTAGAGAAAGAAAGGCAACGTGTTGTAAAATTCTTGCCTACGGAAACAAAAGACCTGATGCAGAGACCAGCCTCAAAACAAGTCCGATTCAAAGTGCCATGTGCAGATACTATTTCACTATCATGAATGCCTCCCTTGTACTAAGCTACTAAAAACATAGAACTCTATTTAAAACTCTATTTAAAACGTCTGAGTTCATTTATTGTCACCAACACTCCACTGCAATTTCACAAATCACAGTGCATCTTAACTGCAGGTGACAGTGACACTGCAAGATACATTGCAACCAGTCATTTTGTTCTGATATTGATTAAGTAGAATTCACATTAGTTTCAGCACACTAGAAGGTGGCATGTCATCGAGGGTAAATAATTATTTCAAGGAACTGTCAGCAATCTCTCATTGAGCTAAACTTTCAGGTTGAATGACAGACATCTAGCTCCTGAGAGAGTGAGCTCCCACATAAAAGTCACGTCTAAAGTGACGCACTGAAGCATGCAAAGAAACGTTCTCCACAACTTAATCACAAGAACAACTTGCAAAAAGACAAGGTGGAGCATTTTCCATATTCTTACCTTAGTTTTTCTTTAACGTACAAAAACTCACCGTTCTTTGTCACAGTAACATTCGCACTCGTTTTGTTTTCCACAGGGTGCTCTGCCAAGCAGCCATAAATGTACTTTCCTTCTTCTGTTATTTCCTTAATCCATGTTCTACTGTTGCTTACATTGAACAACTTTCCACTCCTGTAAAGCTGATAGTTTACGACTGGTGGATTGGCTTCAGATGCCACGCAAGTGAAATTCACCACCATTAAATCAGAACAATCCTTATTCTCAGTTGTGTTAGTTACTAAAGAGACAGTAGCAGGATTATCTGCAGAAAAGAACAATAGCGCTTTTCACGGTTCGCAAGGCCGCTGATTTCAATACCGCAGGCGGACACCAAGTCGAGGCTCATTCGGGTCAACGAACATGGCGACCTCTGTGTCTT
>Ga0126336_10000142_pt1 | contig 21164 bp, 4 predicted proteins | sample SidCmetagenome_FD_92530 | JGI IMG/M metagenome (GOLD analysis project Ga0126336, IMG submission 92530) | Coral microbial communities from El Islote,Puerto Morelos, Mexico - Siderastrea C C metagenome | ecosystem: Host-associated > Invertebrates > Cnidaria > Coral | place: El Islote,Puerto... | reverse complement strand
ATTGTGTCGCCTTTAGATCATCTTGATCAAAGGGACAAAGCTGTTACGAATGTACTCAAGAAAGCTCTATTTTGAAGGCTAGAATAACTTAAGCGACTAGCGGGAGTCGTGTTTGGCCTATCATTTTACATACTACAACCTTGTCTTCAGTTTGGTTGTTTTTCCCTTTTGGCGCCCGGGTTCTTGGTTTTGAAGTCGAAGCCCTTAACTTTCGATTCGTTGTCTTTACTTTACTTGGCCTTTTACTTTTGCTTTCTTCGTCTTCCGAGATTTCTCTAGAGCTGCAGCTCCCTTGAGTTTCGATTTCGGTCTCATCGCTCTCGATCTCGAGCTAACTGCTGCAGTCAACTTCGTCGTCCTCGCTTGAACTTTCGCTTAAACGTTCCGCACAGTTGGGCTCTAAAACAAATCCTTACGGACGATTCTTTCGCAATCTGCGTTTTCCTACTACCGATACTTCTTTAAACTACGTTCGTCTACAAAACGCATACAAGGGCCGCTTCCCGCATGTTCCGCCATTGTGTTTGAATGTCGATTCGCGACGGACGCGAAGCCAGTGCGTGGGAATGAGCTCAGCTGTCAAGGCAGCTAAAATTCATGACATATGATTGGCTATTTCGTAACCCTCATGGGGATACCGGATCTCGGAGGAGATCGGAAAATAGCTTGTACGGGATTAGGATGGGGATAGGGCCATTATGGGGGATTAACTCTCTTACCCCTTTATCCTCTTTTGCATGTAACCATTTGTGGTGGCACGATGGTTGGCTGTAATTGGTGGGTTTGGATCCTCAACGTTCTGGTGACTAGTTGCTTCCTTGGTGGTCCGATATGGAGTTGTTTGCCGGCGGTTAGCTGCCGTGCCAGTCTTCTGTCGTGGTTTTTGAATACAGATGTACTAGTGTGAGTTTTGATCAATAAACGTTACCTCGTTCTAAAGCTGGTGATCGCCAGTCTCATTGGCGTACTCTTAAACGACGGAAGTCTGGGTACGGGCGAGTCGTTTATCCTAGTCATGCTGTTTGATCCACTTCTACATAGACCTCTCTGTGTCCTGTTTAGCCAGTTGACAGTGTCTTTTTTTAATTCTTTATTGCATTAAAATATTATTTTACATTTGTTACGGACTTGCGTATAACAAAATAGACAGTGTAACCTTTGCTCTCAATAAGTGTGTCCAGAGGGTCGTGTCTGACTTAAAGACGACACCATTACCTTGTTGTTGTAGGCAGCGGCGAAGAAGTTTGAACACTCTTCATGCAATTGCAGGAAACACCAATTTGCACAATTCAGCAGCACTGACTGTCATTCACTAGGATGGCCAAACGCGCTCAACATGTTCAGTTCAACAATATGAAAGGCCTTGTATCGAGATCAAGAACCCTTTTGGACACCTCGTTAAAAATCGTACAACAAAGTTGCATTCAACAGTGCTGCCGGGATGATGTCGCATTTGTTTTTGGGGGCTGTAACAAGTTGAACTCAACAATGTTGAACTTTGTTGAATCGAAATGCTTTAATCGTTTGTCCATCTCGTTTAACTTCGTTCAACAAGGTTGGATCCAACAATGTTGGATTATGTCCCGTCCGGTTTTTTCGGAGCCTAAAAGGGGTTTTCACCTTGTACATAGATGGCAGGAATGTCGAGGAAATATTAAAATAAAGTAAAGTCGTACACGAGCCAAGGAGGCCCACACGGCCGGAGCCAATCCCAGTTTCTGTGGCATGAAGCAACTGGGAGTATTGCTATTCCCCCCTGGATGGGATGCTAGTCCATCGCAAGGTTACCCCCGGCAGTGTGTCGCCGGTACTCATTTATACACCTGGGTACAGAGGGACAATGTGGAGTTGACTAAGGAAACAACACCATGGCAGGGACTGGGCATTGAACCACCGACCTTCAGATCTGAAGTCCAATGCGGGTGACGAAGCCGGAGTGTTGCTCCCCATATGAGGTCAGAAAAAATATATAGTACTATTCAAATTCATGTTATCATTATTTGAGTAGATGGGAAGTTCTGGGCAAAACAATGAAGATAATCAATTTCCATGTGCCAAAACTTTTCATTTAAAGACTTTAACTTCAGCGGTAGTATAAACAACTATTCTTAAGCTCATTAAGGCATAAAGAGAAAACAAATGAAATCACTGCCGTGACTGTGGTTTCACTGACTGGTTTGGATAGTTGATCATAACTAGCATAAAATTTTGCAAACGTTTGCTTTGAATTTCTCTCAGAATTACTAATAGTTGGAGAAGCTTATCAAACACTTTAAAGTGTGTTTCATCAAGCATCCAAACACCTCGAAGTCGGATAAAAAAAAGCTCAGCTGTGACTCGTTTCTTCAACCCTCTTCTCGATGTTAAGTACTGTTAAACGATGTTAAGCGATGTTAAACACTCTTTCTCGTGTTTCAATATATATCGTGACAAAAAATCGACGGTTCTGTGGAAGTGTTTATGGCTGTGCTGCGCCCTATGGGTAGTTTGAAAGCATCACTCTGAGTCAGAAATTCTTTAATTATTCTTGTGGCGTCATCACTTTACCATTTTTTCTTGGAGAGGGTGGGGAACTGTTTACAAACCTTAGGTGACGCGAGGGATATTTAAAGTGAAGATTTGCACTCGATACTTTCCTTTTTTGTTAATTTTGTAGGCTAAAATGTTCATTCCGCTTTACTGAAAATAAACGTAATGTTTTAAGAATTGGTTGGTTTCCTAAAAAAATGCGAAGATTCTAATAACTTAACATAATCTTATTTATTTTCTAATCCTATTATCTAACCCGTGATATACACAAGTCGGTACGATTGTGCAGGTAAAAGTACTTCAGAGAAGGACTGTTGTGACATTTTGTGTTATGACTGACAGCTCCCAACCACAGGCTGAAAACTTATGTTTTGGAGTCCGATGGCTTGCCATAATGGACTTGATGGCAACAAAATAAGTCAAAAGGGAAATATTTGACTTCCAGTTGCCGTTTGTGGCTCAAGAACGTCTGAGTGTGCTGAAGTTCCTTATTATGACTCTGGTGATTGACCTTATCGGTCGACAAAGCCACGAAGTTATTAAAAATTTAATATAAAACAACGAGTTTACTTGTTTATTTACCATATCTTACAATAGACCCTTCTGCGGCTTTTTCAACTTTTCACATGGACCAGTTAGCAAAAATCTATCGACCCTGCTGTAAAGAGCGCTTTGAAATTAGTAAAGTTGCCACGTTAGGATGAAAACTAACAAAGAACAAAGAAATGGCTCTGCAAAATCGCAAAATTTTATAGACATCTGTATGGTGAGGGGGTAAAGAGGGGGAATTGTGCCCCCCACCATACAGACGAAGCTATAAGTTTACTGATTTTAAGGCACGCTTTCTAGCCGTGAAAGGGCCGGTCTAATAAATCAATTACATGCAGAGAAACGGAAGTCCTGAACAATAATTCGCTTTAATTACACGTTGTAATTGCTGTTTTAAAAACCGTTTTATTGCCAGTGTCAAAGTTCATATTCTAATTATACGAAAACAAGAAAAATAATAAAAATAATAACATAAAATCTACCCAGAATAAAGGTAAAAATATGTACACAACTTACAGTAACATTTGAAATGAAAATTTAGCAATACATGGCATTAATAACTTAGCAATAGATAGCATTAATAACTCTAAAACGATGTTATCTGGTTATTGGTGCTCTGACAGTCAAGCCGTGATGTTATTAGCTGTGAAGACCGTAAAAAGTGATTGGTACTTTTTCATCCGTCTTTTGCTAGACAAATGTCCGTGGGTCTGTTGTTAGTAAAGTCCACTGTTTGTCTGCCTTGTTTATACCGTCAATAAGTCTTTCGTAAGTTACAGGTTGTTTTAGGCAACTGTTCAGCGGTGTTTATTCTGAGCTAATAAACCAGCTTTCCAGAGTGATTCGTTGATTGTAGTCAGTACTGTAGGTAATGCATTCAGTACAGTCCCACGGTTGTAGGATTCATGCGATACTTTAAAACGACGAGAGGGGGCAGATGACGACATCAAATGATGCTTACATAAAGTCTCGTCTTAGGATTTGGAGGATTGGTAACTGCTGACCAAATGACGTCACCTGCCCATGGGCTAACACTCAAAGATGTAGAGCATGGGGGCACCTATTTGAATACCTTGGATGGTGACAATTCGTGATGATTTTACGTAAGGGATGCTGCGATTCCTGGTCATCGTACGGTCATGAGGATCAAAAATCAACTCGCATTCCACGTTGGAGATTCGATAAAAACAAGAAAGTATTCAAAACATTTTGTGACTTAAAAAACTTGTCATAAATCACTCATTGAGTTTTTCATTGCGAGGTTCTCCTAATCACGAGCAACCGTCTACTCATCAACACCCGTTTGCAAAGGCTGTCTTGCTTAATGAAATTCTAGTGAAAGAAGGAGGCGGTTGACTACATAAGGTGGGAAGGAAACAAATTGTAGTAAATAACAAGTGGTACAGATAGGTTGTTATCTTAAATATGTTCACGTCCTTCTATCGCCTTGATTGTGTAACTCAGAATCAAATCATCATGTTGCAGTGGTCAAGGAAGATGCTTGTCCGCAGCAACTTATCCCCACTGGAATAAAACTGTATTTGATCTGTTCACTCAGAAGAAGCCTTGGTTCCTGAATAAACAAATTCAAAAGAAAATATTTGATATCACATAACACGTTCTACTTTTAAATCCTTAATTCATCCTACAAATTTAAAACGAAGTTCGTTTGAAGTGATAATTTAAATCGTCGTTTATCATGATAGCAAGCAGCTCTAATTTTGCAGATTTTTTGGCGGCTTTCTGTAGTTTTGACCCCAGTCTACCATCGTGTCAATAACTGATTTGATCAATTACAGCGACGATGATGACGATTATGATTTTGATGGTAATGGTGTCTATTCGTTTATCTTTCGGACATACTTGATTCAAAACCAAGTGTGAAGTTTCCATGACAACCTTGTACCTTGATTGTTTTTGCAAAACACTGATAGTACATTCGTAACATGATTTTGACCAATCAGACGAAAGGATGACTCTACCTTCTTACCAAATCACGCGCCATTCCCTTTTCCTCCATAATAGGTTGCAGCAGAGTACAGCTAGTATGACCATCTTCTGTAACAAACACAGATCACGAGATCGATCGTTTTGACGTCCATCTTTGTTTTGTGACCAAAATGATGAAGATGGGTGACCGCGACTTCTCCTGTCTTTTTTTTGTGAAACAGGTGTACAAATAGATAATAAATAAATAACAATAAATTAATAAATGTCAAGATCTTTTCTGCCTTTTTTTTTACTGCGAAAAACTAACCCAAAATCATGAGAATTTGAACAAAGGTAAACGGAGAGAAAAAAAAGTAGATGGCCTAATGAGGCTCTAAAGCTCTATATACTCATTGCACTTGAACAACCATAAATCACATTTTTCTCTATATGCAAGACGCCTGCATGGAGTCTTGGCAGTTATGCAAAGTGACATGCCTGCGGCCATTTTCTGTAAGTTAATAGAACCAAATGAAGTCTTTCACATGAGAAAACCTAGGGGAAATTTTCTTATGCATAATTCACAAGTAAACATATCTTAGACTTTTACGGTACGTAAAACAAACATGATTCCCTGCATGAGGATATTGCCTGACAGGTTGTCCCCTAACAAGAAAACAAACAAACAAACAAACAAACAAGAAAACATTTGGCCGAGAAGCAAAACGTTAAGGGCAACTGTGAAATTAAACAAAACAACTTCTAACCGCTGTCAAAAAAACTGTTCGCTTCTCAGAACATCCATGCTTATTTTCACTTCAAATGAAGGCTATTGTCTATACATACCACACGATGAAAGACGCCATACTTACCAGTGAAGGAAGATAGTAGATTTTATTCAGGTTCCAAGTGATGCCTGCTCTCGAAGCAAATAGTTCAACAAAAGATTTTTTAAAAATTCATCAAAAGAAAAAAAAAAAACACTTAGGTCACTGCATTTAGTATAAAGAAATAGTAGATTAAGAAATCACGCACAAACAAAGTTGGGCAGTTTCGTCGCAAGGATGCCTTCTGATGTTAAAACATCACTGCAAACCTTCACAGAATTAATAACATAGTTTCACATAAAAGTGCGTTTTTCTGATATAAAATATTTACTGCAAGCAACAGATTTATCAAGAATCTCACTACAAAAGGCTCACAAACTTAACTGTTACGTTTTGCAGCAAAAGGAACTATCGTTTTCCAAAAGAAAATTACTGCAAAAGGTTTATAGAATTAATTGCATAGTTTTGCAGCAAGAGTCCTATCTTTTGCTAAAATACGATCGCTGCAAAAACGCTCACATAGTTTTGCAGGGACGGTACATTCTCATGGTAATAGGCAATCACTGCAAAATGTTACAAAATCAATTGCATAGTATTGCAGCAGAAGACCAAACTTATGGGCAATCGCTACAAAACGCTCACAAATTAATTGTATGGTTTTGCACGCAAGAGACCAATTCATTGCTGAGAGACGATCACTACAAAACTCTCAAAAAGGTTTGAAGCGACAGCACATTCTGATGGTAATAGGCAATCGCTGCAAAGTGTTTGCAAAATTATTGCATAGTTTTGCAGCAAAAGGTTCAAATCTACGGTGGTGGACGATCGCTGCAAAAGGCTCACAAAATTTTTGCAGCAAAAGTACAGCCCATGGTCACGGACAATCACTGCAAAAGGTTAACAGAATTAACTGTAACGTTTTGAAGTAAAACTTAACTAAAATGTTGTCTTTACCTAGGTCAGTCAACAATCAGCGCGGCAAGGTCTCGTTGACTTGTCAAAAACGTACAAAGTTCAGTAACGTCGAGAAAAGGTTCGCCATTATATAAATTAGGAAGGTAACCTACCAAAGAAAATGAGATTTCGAGATCTCAAAAACGTCTCTTTTAAAGAGAACAAAAAATATATCACAGGAAATAGTCTAAGAGAAAAGATTTGGGCATAATGACGGAAACTTTTCGAAAAATTGATTTACAGCGTTTCTTTAACGTATTTCATTAAATTTTGGTAGAGCGTACTTACAGTTATAACCTGTCAAAACGATCACAGGCAAACTCATGTTTCCGTCTCCCATTGCAGTAGAGGCGAATATTGTGATACTGTAGTTAGTGTTTTCATTCAGGCCAGTCAATATGACTTCATTTGTTAGAGCACCCAGGAGCTTGGTTTGTGGACTGCCATTAGGTAACGCCATGTAGGTAACTGTGTAGCTCACTATAACACCATTTTGGTCAGGTGCTGGTACATTTCCCCACTCGACAAATATACTTGTAGCGTTTCTAATATATGCCTGAAAATTAGCTGGAGAAGCACTGGGTCCTATCACACAGGGAAGACAAATAGTGTGAAAATAGAGCAAAAACTGCAAAAACTGCAAAAAATGAAGTATGGAACTTACTGTCTTGAGCTGTGACGACAAAAGTAGGGTCACTAACAAGACCACCTCCTTTTACAGTAGAGGCAAACACTGCGATGCTGTAGTTGGTGTATTCATTCAAACCCGTCAGCGTTACTTCAGTTGTTAGAGTACTCACTACCTTGGTTTGTGGACTGCCATCAGGTAACGCCTTGTAGGTAACTGTGTAACTCAGTATAACACCATTTTGATCCGCTGCTGAAACATTGCCCCGCTGGACAAAAATACTGGTAGAGCTTGTGTTGTGTCCCTGGATATTAGATGGAGGAGCGTTTGGTGCTGCAAAAGAAGAAAAGGAGAAGCATAAAACATAAACGTAGATGTACTCAACATATGCACTGCTGTATCTTGCATGTGGATAGTCAAACGTCTTAATTAGGAGAAGCATAAAACATAAACGTAGATGTACTCAACATATGCACTGCTGTATCTTGCATGTGGATAGTGAAACGTCTTAATTAATTGTTTTCGAATTTTAAATTGTTAGTAGTGGTAATTGGACTGAGTGGAGCACAATTCAGGGAGTAATCGGGCGATGGATTTTTAAATCGGCCAAGCGCGTAGCGCGAGGACGATTTGAACTTACAAGCACAATTACCCCTGAATTGTACGACACGAACTCCAGTTACCAATTAATCGCATCTATAACAAAATGCGAGATTAGAAAATCTACGTGATTTTAGGAGATATATTTTTAATTAGCAGTTTTGCAAGCAGTGGAGAAACAGCAATGAAAAGTACCCATTTCAGTGCACCTGATTAGCGCCCGCGCAGCGTAGTTGTCCGATTTCAGCTATCCAGTTACAAAAAGTTCAAATTGGACAGCGCTGTAATTGGACACCCACGTGATCACCCTCCAAGTAAGTATCAAATAGGCGTGCGGAGAACCAATCACAATCGAGCACTTTGTTACAGATACGATTAAGCACAAACTAAAGTACTTACTGTCTTGATCTGTGATGACAATGATAGGTTCGCTGACATTTCCAGCTCCCTTTACAGTAGAGGCAAACACTGTGATGCTGTAGTTGGTGTATTCATTGAGACCTGTCAGTGTTACTTCCGTTATTGGAGCAATTACTTCTTTTGTTTGTTCATTACCATTAGGTAACGCTTTGTAGGTAACTGTATACTTCTTTATTTTACCACGTTGATCCGCTGCCGGAACATTTCCCCATTGGACAAAAATACTAGTAGAACTTGTGTTGTGTCCTTTGACATTTGTTGGTGGAGCGTTTGGTACTTGAAAAAAAAAAGGAAAAGAGAACCATTAAAAAGCGATTTATTATAGAGACGCTTAGCGACACTCTTAGCACAACTTAAGTACAGCTGCATCGTGTTGCAACCCTACATGTAACTTAATTTTCCATTCATTATATATACCGTATGGAAGGAAATCGAATATTTGCGTTGAATTCACTATAAAAGCAAGCTGCTTTTTTTGTTAGAAGTTAAGTTCAACAAGGACACAAAAAAGTCCGTGTAGTTACATATCGTCCTTCCAAAGGTGCAAAATAAAGTCATCGTGGAAGCTTCGTGTAGTAGGCTATGAAATGATTTAAGCAGATGTGAGCTTACTGTCTTCATCTGTGATGACAATGATAGGCTCGCTGACATTTCCATCTCCCTTTGCAGTAGAGGCAAACACTGTGATGCTGTAGTTGGTGTATTCATTCAGACCCGTAAGTGTTACCTCAGTTGTTGGAGGATTCACTACCGTGGTTTGTGGTATGCCATTAGGAAACGCCATGTAGGTAACTGTATAACTCAATATAACACCATTTTGGTCAGCAGCTGGAACATTGCCCCACTGAACAAAAGTACTGGTAGAGCTTGTGTTGTATCCCTTGATATTAGATGGAGGAGCGTTTGGTTCTACCAACGAAGAGAAAAGAAAAGCAGACTGATGAACAAAGAAAACCTATGGACTTTGTGCCTGGTTGCCTGCCTGGTTAACATTTGGTACAAAAACAAAAATGCTAGTCATTGTTTTTCGTAGGTAGTGATAATACTATTTTTTCTATGAGCTGGGCTTGAGTAATGTTAGTTTGTGACAATGATTTGTGTATGAGTATGGATGTCGTGCAGCTTATCTCAAGTGTGTCCTATCAGTATTTTTTAAAGGTTTTTCTGGTATGACTAAGGCCCCCAATTGAAATTTTAATAGGGATATTTAACTTGGATATAAAAAAAATCTTAAGAAAAATTCTAGGAGAAAAGTTCGACCAGTGCAGAGAGTTACGTATGTCTGTTACTTGATAAAAACACTAAGAACACTTGGGTTTCATTGACATGATTTCTTGAGTTTAAGTAGCCAATCAGAGCACACGACAAAACACTTTCCACTGATCTGTCAGATAATTCTGTATAAATTATACAGGAAGTAAAGATTTTGATCAACGAAGTGTAATTCATTTTAGTCAAAAAAAGAAATTAAATGGTTAAGACAACAGTTTTTCTACTACCCTCCCTATCACATTAAACTGTATAAATTAGCCACACATTATCCGCTGGGACTCTACAAAGAGAAGCTTTGCAACAATTTACTTACGATCTTGGTCTGTTCTAACAGCTAAAACAGGAGTACTGTGTGGTCCATCTCCTTTCACAGTAGATGCAAACACTGTGATATTGTAGTCAACATACTCCTTTAGACGTGATATTACCCCTGTGAGAGCAGGTGGGTTGCCAATAACTTCGGTATTCCCACTGTGATTCTCTGTTAGTGACGTGTAGGTGATGGTGTATTTAATGATGATACCATTCCGTTCAACGACTGGGACTTCTTTCCACGAGACTCTGATACTGGTTGAGCTGCTGTTATGTCCATTCACGTTTTGTGGAGCGCCATCTGGTTCTTTGAAGAAATGGATTGTTTAAGTTATTATGAGTGACAATTCTTCAACATTAGGTCCCAAGGACTAATGCACCAGTATTTTTGAGACTCAAGATCCAACCGTATTAGTTATTGACTCTAGCTTTCTAAGGTTATTGTACATTTTTCAGCACATTGTCCGGCACGAGGGAACTTGATTTTGCTTTTTTGTAGCGATTCTATTATTGAATGGGAACTATTGTTAAAAAGCTGTTTTACATTTGTATCTGTCAGATGGTTCTTCCCCACAGCTTTTTCAAGGTACTGGACGTTTTCACCCTAGTATTAAGCAAAGGGGTAGAAAATTGAAAGATCAATCTTTTGTAAATCGTAGAGCTAACAATGAATTATGCATAAACATCTGCTGCAGAGGATTTGTGAAAGAAATCAAGTGCTACTTGCTATCCTGATTTGTTCTAACAACGAAATGTGGAGCAATTATTATTCCACGCGTACATCTTTTTAGATGTAGACGTAAAATAACAATTGCAATCACAACTGCATAGATCGCAACTTACCATCTTGATCTGTCCTCTTCTCCACGGAAGTGCTCTCGTTAGTGACACCTTTGCTGTTAAAAGCCTGCATGGAAAACTGATATGAGGTATACTTCTCTAATGATGTCACCATATATGAAGTGGTTTCCTTTCCAGGAACAGTTTGATTTTCTTTAAATCCACTACCAGTTTTCTCATGCAAAACGTAGTATCCGAGGATTGCACCTCTGGCTTGCTTTTTGGTAAGAATCTACACAGAGAAAAGCGATCTTTCATTACAGTCATGTGCCACATGAATCTACTTATGAATTACTGACGATTCAAGTGGCGACTTGCCCTAAGGGATAATGTGATCCATGCACTCTTTAAATGACAAGTTGGAAGCATTAAAAATTGTCCTCAATAGAAAGAGCATGTTAATAATCAATTGTCCCAGGCATCACTACACCTTTTTGTTAAGTTTCTATGTTCAGTTTAATTTTTTTTTTACTTTTCCAAGTGGCTTCAGTTTGGTTTAAGTTTGCGTTTTGCTTTCTGAAGGGATTCTACCCAAAGGGCATATTTTCATTTTGGTCATGTGTATTTTAAAACAGTCAAGTTAGTTTTTTTTTAACATTGAGATAGAATCTCGATAACTCATACCCCAACGTAGATTTTCGCACAATCTCAAGCCAAACGCAGTAACCACAGCTTCATTCAACTACATGATTTAACCATCGTTAACTCAAGCTTTTGATAATTGCTACAATCTTGCATTGCACAGTTTTATGATCTCATAATGGTTTGAGCTATAAGGATTCTATACTTATATGTGTATTAATTATTTGAGATGAAATTGTTTTATCTTCAGTAACATAAATTTGTATGCCAGCCACCACTTTTTTTTCGTATCAATAAAAAAATTGATATTAAATAACAAAATTAGTTCAAATAGTTATTAAAAAACGTGGGTAACAACTCAACAGACAGACTTTTTGATTAAAATGGACACATCGTTATCACGTTCTTTTCATACCTGCCAAGAGACATTAACAGCGGTGGAATTGACAACAGTCACAACGAAGGGTGGGGAAACATTCGGCGCTGTAAACAGAATATCATCATCATCATCATCATCATCATCATCATCTATCTTTCTTAAGTATGGGCTTGGTACAGTAGTATCCTGGGACATATGTTCCTAGATACTGTTCATTAAGGTGAGATTGCCACAGAACTGCCAAGGAACTACTATTCTGCTGTGTTGCATTCCGCCTTAAGGAGAAGGGGTGGTAGATATAGTATCCCTATGTGGTTCCCATTTCTGTTACAGTGCTGGTTCAGTGCTGATACATGTTTGTAGGCCTGTTTCCCTAACTTCGCTACAGAAGGGGTTTTTATATCCACAATTAAATGTATTTTGCGATTTGCATTTAAATTGATGCTTTAAATCTAAAGAAAGTATTTGAGCCATTCCCACAAACTTCCAAATACATGAATTTTTTGTTTCCCTATCACACTGCTAGGGAAGGAAATATCAGTCCATGAACGGCACTAGAGGGCAATAATGTACACGTAAATTATATTATTGTCCATCACATTATATTGTCCGTCAACAGAACAATGACGTTACAGTCATCACAATCATGTACGTGTACCTTCTTCATCCGTGGTTGTATTCACTACAGAGCTGCCACTACGACCAACGCTGTTACTTGCAAATACCCTAATAAAGTATGTTGTCCAAGGAAGGAGATCTTCAAGAGAAGCATTTGTGGAGGAGCTGGATACTACACAGGCACTGCTTGACAACCCTGGACATATGGCATCTACAAACTTCTGATTATCGTCACTGATCTCCACTGTATAGTTACGAATTTTACTGTTCCCATTAAAACCAGCTGTCCAGGAGACAACCACCACTCGTGATCCCTTTGACTCAACTTTCAGTTCCTTTGGTGGGTCTGGTACCACTGCAGAGTTACACAAAGAACAATGTGCCAACAATACAGAAAATAAGTAATATTATGGTGCAGAAATGCACTATTTGATGGAATTTTTGAAAGTCGACTCACGTGCATGCGTAATCTAAGTTGCCCTACACGGGTGAGAAAGAACAATGTATTAATTGCGGTATAATTATCGACTCATGACATTATTGTCTTGGAATTACCGAGTGGACTTGTTATCCTGGTCAATTATTGATTTTCAGGCATGTTATGTTATAATGATACTCATTACCGTGCTGGAATTATTCAAAACGACCGCTGTCCCCGATCAAAGACACGAACAACAAAATAAAGGTAAGCAAACTTCAGTATTTTTTTTTCATGTCTAGATGTTTGACGTGAGGCCCCTTGTGCCGGAAGCAAATCTCTTACAGCCTTCTGTCATTCTGCATCATTAAGGTATCAGGTAAGTAATTTGTTACTCGTGAATCGAACCACCAACATGTGAGATTGGCTGGTTTTCTGACAACGTTTTCCTTTCCTCAAATTACTTTCCTTTAGGGTACGTGCTTATTTGTGGATATCAAATTCCAGGAGTATATTACAAAAAGTACTCAAGGGCCTAAAGAAAGTTTTCCTAACAGGGAATCCTGCTGTCGTTGCCCTATTTTAGATATTCGGTGAAATTAACTCAAACGTTAGACTAAACGTACATTGCACATTGAGAAAGGCAACGTTGGACGAAGCATTTCCAAGGCTGTTGTTCGCCAGACATCGGTATCCTCCTTCGTCTGCTCTGCTTACGTTCATTATGGTGAACTCTTTATTTTCTGCCCAAAAACTGATTCTGAGATCACCACTCGTACTTATAATGGTTCCATCTTTGGTCCATGATATTGTGGGTACGGGATATCCAATTACGTCACAAGATAAAGTCACGACCTCTCCTTCTATCCTTGTGACATTTTGTGGAGACTTTGTGATCTCAGGTGCAACTGAAAGTAGGAAACAAAACAATTGATCTACTTCAAGATAGATAATCTACTCGCAAGCGAAAGCGTGCTTAGTCATTTATCCATTTGGGAGGATGAAAATGTAACATTCAAAGATGCATCTTAAATAGCATGCGAGCATACAATGAGAAAATTGTGTTAGCTTTGTGGCATAATAGTTTTCCACATTTATCAAACAGAATCTTCACGACCAGACTTTCAGATGCTGTTCTCGCTACCGTTTTCGTGGTGAAACACATCTACTGTGTATTTCAAAAGAGTGGCACTTGATAGCTATAGGTACCAAACCCATGGCCCTCAAAACCAATTACAAATTTAAGTTCTTTTGTTTATTAGTTTAAATTTAAAAGCGTGAAAAGAAAAGGTAAAATCAGAATCAGTTAATCCAGGCCCTTTTGTTTGCGATCAGCAGATCCTATCAAATTCTTGAACCAACTACTGTGTACCGAGACCATCCTAGTTTGCAATACCAGTATAAGTGTAGTGAATGAAAACAAGTGTAGTGAATTCTTTAGTAGTGTGCTTACACTGCACGTCCAGTAAAGCACCATTGGAGGTAGCAACACTTCCAATGCCGTTGCTCGCCACACACTGGTATTGTCCGCTGTCCGTTCTGTTCACATTCCTTATAGCCAGCGTTTTGTTTCCTACTCCAAAAATGATCCTAGGATCACCAATCGTACTTATGATGGATCCATCTTTAATCCATGTTATTGTCGGTGCGGGATCTCCACTGGCGCTGCAAGATAGAGTCACGTTTTGTCCTTCAATCTTTGTCGCATTCTGTGGATGTTGTGTAATCTCAGCGGCGACTGCAAGTACGAAATAACAAATAAGATAGACAACCTATCGGTATCTCGAAAGGAAAGGCATGCTTTGACGTTTCAGTTATTCATCCACTTCACAGGAATTTGGCTGCAAAATATGAAGCGAATTCTCTAGTAGTATACTTACATTGCACATCTAGTGAAGCACCATTAGAGGTAGCATTTCCAAGACTGTTATGCGCCACACATCGGTATTGACCGATGTCTGCTCTGTTTACATTCGTTATAGTCAGCGTTCTGTTGCCTGCTCCAAAAAAGATCCTGGGATCACCACTCGTACTTATTATGGATCCATCTTTGGTCCATGATATTGTCGGTCCGGGATCCTCACTGCTTACATTCTTTATAGGCAACTCTTCATCGCCTGCTTCTCTTCTACGTCTCCTCATTGTCTTAATTACACTTGTACTCGCACTTACACACGCACTTCCACGCGCACTTACACTGACACTTGAACCTCCACATACACTGGCACTAGTACTCCCACTTACACAGGCACTTGCACTAGTGCTCCCACTTATACTGGCACCTGTACTGGCACTTACACCTGAAGATACACTGGGCACAATGGTGGCCGAGAACGATGCCGACGCCAAGACACTGACTGAGACGCTCGGCGAGATGGAGGCCAAGACACTAGCTAAGGTGGAGGAAGAGACGCTGGGTGAAACGCTGGCCGAAGGCGATACCGATGCCGACACACTGGCTAAGACGCTCTCCGAGCTAGAGACCGAGACACTGGGCGAAACGCTGACCAAGGGCGATGCCAATGCCGACACAACAGCGGAGACGCTTGGCGATGTTGAGGTCGAGACACTCCCTGATGTGGAGGCCGAGAAACTGGGCGAAACGATGGCCGAAGGCGATGCCGATGCCAACGGACGGGCTGAGACGCCCGCCGAGGTGGAGGCGGATATACTAGGTGAGGGGGAGGCCGAGACACTGGGCAAAACGCTGGCCGAGGGCGATGCCGATACCAATACACTGGCTGAGACACTCGGCGAGGTGGATGCCAAGACACTCGCTGAGGTGGAGGCCGAGCCACTGGGCAAAACACTGGCAAAAGGCGATGCCCGTACCGACACACCAACCAAACCACTTCTCGACGTGGAGGTCGAGACTCTAGCTGAGGTGGAGACCGAGACACCGGGCGAAACGTTGGCCGAGGGCAATGCCGATTGCGACACACTGGCTGAGACGCTCGGTGAGGTGGAGGCCGAGAAACTAGACGAAACGCTGGCTGCGGGCGATACCGATGCCGAAACACTGGCTGGGACGCTCGACGAGGTGGAGGCCGAGACACTAGCTGAGGTGGAGGCCGAGTCACTGGGCAAACCGCTGGCCGAGGGCGATGCCAATACCAACACACTGGCTGAGACGCTCGATGAGGTGGAGGCTGAGACATCGGGCGAAACGCTGGCCGAAAACGATGCCGATGCCAGCAGACTGGCTATGACGCTCGCCGAAGTGGAAGCCGATATACTATGTGAAGCAGAGGCCGAGACACTGGGCAAAACGCTGGCCGAGGGCGAGGCCGATGCCGATACACTGGCTGAGACGCTCGGAGAGGTGGATGTCGAAACACTCGCTGAGGTGGAGGCCGAGGTACTGGGCGAAACGCTGGACGAAAGCGATGCAGATGCCAATTCACTAGCAGAGACGTTCGACAAGGTGGAGGCCGAGACACTAGGTGAGGTGGAGGCCGAGACACTGGGCGAAATGCTGGTCGGGTGCGATGCCGATGCCGACACACTGGCTGAGACGCTCGGCGAGGTAGAGGCCCTGATACTAGGTGAGGCGAAGGCCGAAACACTGACCGAGGGTGATGCCGATGCCGACACACTGGCTGAGACGCTCGTTGAGGTGGACACCGAGACACTAGCTGAACTGGAGACCGAGACACTGGGCGAAACGCTGACCGAAGTCGATGTCGATGCCGAGACACTAGCTGAGACGCTCGGCGAGGTGGAGGTCGAGACACTCGCTGAGGTTGTGGCCGAGAAACTGGGCAAAATGCTGGCCGAGGGCAATGCTGATGCCGTCACACTAGCTGAGACGCCTCTCGAGTTGGAAACTGAGACACTAGCTGAGGTTGAGACCGAGACACTGGGCGAAACACTGGCCGAGAGCGATGCCAATGCCAACACACTGGCTGAGACACTCGATGAGATGGAGGCCGAGACACCAGCGGAGGTGAAGGTTGAGACACTGAGCAAAACACTGGCCGAGGGCGATGCTGATGCCAACACACTGCCTGAGTCGCTTCTCGTGTTGGAAACTAAGACATTAGCTGAGGTTGAGACCGAGACACTAGGGGAGACGCTGGCCCAGGACGATACCGTTGCCGAGACACTAGCTGAGATGCTCGGCAAGGTGAGGGCCGAGACACTAGCTGAGATGGAGGCCGAGACACTGGGCGAAACGCTGGCCGAGGGCGATGTCGATGCCGACACACTGGCTGAGACGGTCTGTGAGGTTGAGACCGAGACACTAGCTAAGGTGGCGGTTGAGACACTGAGCAAAACGCTGACCGAGGACGATGCTGAGGTGGAAGTTGAGATACTGAGCGAAACGCTAGCCGAGGGAGATGCTGATGCTGACACACGGGCTGAGACGCTTCTCGAGGCGGAGGCTGAGACACTAGCTGAGACAGTGGGCGAAACTCTCGCCGAGGGCGATGCCGATGCCGAGACACTGCCTGAAGGGCTCAGCAAGGGAGAGGGGGATATACTAAGTGAGATGGAGGCCGAGACACTAGAGGAAACGCTGACTGAGGGTGATGCCGATGCCAACACACTGCCTAAGATGCTCGCCGAGGTGGAGACCGAGACAATGGCTGAGGTGGAGGCCGAGACACTTGGCGAAACGCTGGCCGAGGACGATGCCGATGCCGACACACTGGCTAAGACGCTCGGTGAGGTGGAGGCCGAGACACTAGCTGAGGTGGAGGCCAAGACACTGGGCGAAACGCTCGCTATCAGCGATACCGATGCCGACACACTGCCTGACACACTTGGCAAGACACCAACTGAGGTGAAGGCTGATATACTAGGTGAGGTGGAGGCCGAGACACTAGGCGAAACGCTGACCGAGGGTGATGCCGATGCCGACACACTAGCGGTGATGCTCGGCGAGGTCGAGGCCGTGACACTGGGGAAAATGCTGGCCGATGGCGATGCAAATGCCGACAAACTGGCTGAGATGCTTGGTGAAGTGGAGGCCGAGACACTGAGCGAAATACTGACCGAGGGTGATGCTGACGCCGACACATTGGCTGAGACGCTCGGTAAGGTGGAGGCCGAGACACTAGCTGAGGTGGAGGCCGAAACACTGGCCGAAACGCTGGCAGAGGACGATGCCGATGCCGACACACTGGCTAAGACGCTCGGTGAGGTGGAGGCCGAGACCCTAGCTGAGGTGGAGGCCAAGACACTTGGCGAAACGCTCGCCAACAGCGATGCCGATGCCGACACACTGCCTGACACGCTTGGCGAGACACCACCTGAGGTGAAGGCGGAGGCCGAGGCCGAGACACTAGGCGAAACGCTGACCGAGGCGGAGGCCGAGGCCGAGACACTAGGCGAAACGCTGACCGAGGGTGATGGCGATGCCGACACACTAGCGGAGATAATCGGCGAGGTGGAGGCCGTGACACCGGGCAAAATGCTGGCCGAGCGCGTTGCCGATGCCAACAAACTGGCTGAGATGATTGGTGAAGTGGAGGCCGAGACACTGGGCGAAACACTGACCGAGGGTGATGCTAACGCCGACACACTGCCTGAGACACTAGCTGAGGTAGAGGCCGAGACACTGGGCGAAATGATGGCAGAGAGCGATGTCAATGCCGAGACACTAGATGAGACGCTCGGCGAGGTGGAGGCCGAGACACTAACTGAGGTGGAGGCCGAGACACTAGGCAAAATGCTGGCCAAGGGCGATCCTGATGTCGTCACACTGGCTGAGACGCTTCTCGAGTTGGAAAATGAGACACTAGCGGAAGTTGAAACCGAGACACTGGGCGAAATGCTGGCCGAGGGCGATGCCGTTGCCGAGACACTGGCTGAGACGCTTCTCGAGTTGGAAACTGAGACACTAGCTGAAGTAGAGACCGAGACACTGGGCGAAACGCTGGCCGGGGGCGATGCCGATGCCGAGACGCTAACTGAGACGCTCGGCGAGGTGAAGGCCGAGACACTAGCTGAGGTGGAGGCCGAGACACTGTACAAAATGCTGGCCGAGGGCGATGCTGATGCCAACACACTGGCTGAGACGCTTTTCGTGTTGGAAACTAAGACCCTACCTGAGCTTGAGACCGAGACACTAGGAGAGACGGTTGCCCAGGGCGATATCGCTGCCGAGACACTAGCTGAGACGCTCGGCAAGGTGAAGGCCGAGAAACTACCCGAGGTGGAGGCCGAGACACTGGGCAAAATGCTGACCGAGGGCAATGCCGATGCCGACACACTGGCTGAGACGGTCGGTGAGGTGGAGGCCGAGACACTAGCTAAAGTGGAGGTTGAGACACTAAGCAAAACGCTGGCCGAGGGCGATGCTGATACCGACACACTGGCTGAGACGCTTGGTGAGGTGGAGGCCGAGACACTAGCTGAGGTGAAGACCAAGACACTGGGCGAAATGCTCCCCGACAGCGATGCCGATGCCGACACACTGCCTGACACGCTTGGGGAGACACCAGCTGAGGTGGACGCCGATATTCTAGGTGAAACGGAGACCGAGACACTAGGCGAAACGCTGACCGAGAATGATGCCGATGCCGACACACTAGCGGAGATGCTCGGCGAGGTGGAGGCCATGACACTGGGCGAAATGCTTGCCGAGGGCAATGCCGATGCCGACAAACTGGCCGAGATGCTTGGTGAGGTGGAAGCCGAGACACTGGGCGAAACACTGACCGAGGGTGATGCTAATGCCGACACACTGACTTGGACGCTCGGTGAGGTGGAGGCCGAGACACTAGCTGAGGTGGAGGCCCAGACACTGGGCGAAACGCTGGCCGAGGGCGATGTCGATGGCGAGAGACTAGCTGAGACGGTTCTCGAGTTGGAAACTGAGACACTAGCTGAGGTTGACGCCGATATTCTAGGTGAAACGGAGACCGAGACACTAGGCGAAACGCTGACCGAGAATGATGCCGATGCCGACACACTAGCGGAGATGCTCGGCGAGGTGGAGGTCGTGACACTGGGCGAAATGCTTGCCGAGGGCAATGCCGATGCCGACAAACTGGCTGAGACGCTTTTCGTGTTGGAAACTAAGACACTAGCTGAGGTTGAGACTGAGACACTGGGAGAGACGCTGGCTGAGGGCGATACTGCTGCGACACTAGCTGAGACGCTTGGCAAGGTGAAGGCCGAGACACTAGCTGAGACGGAAGCCGAAACACTAGGCGAAACGCTGGCAGAGGGCGATGCCGATGCCAACACACTGGCTGAGACGCTAGGTGAGGTCGAGGCCGAAACACTAGCTGAGGTGGAGGTAGAGACACTGAGCGAAACGCTAGCCGAGGGCGATGCTGTAGCCGACACAAATTCTGAGACCCTTCTCGAGGTGGAGGCTGAAACACTAGCTGAAGTTGAGACCGAGACATTGGGCACGTTGGCCGAGGGTGATGCCCATGCCGAGACACTTTGTGAGACGCTCGGCGAGGTGGATGCCGAGACACAAGCTGAGGTGGAGGCGGGGACACTGGGCGAAACGCTGGCGGAAAGCGATGCAGATGCTGACACACTGGGTGAAACGCTATGCGAGGTGGAGGCCGATATACTAAGTGAGGTGGAGGCCGAGACACTGGGGGAAGCGCTGACCGAGGGTAATGCCGATGCCGACACACTAGCTGAGACGCTCGGGGAAGTGGAGGCCAAGACACTAGCTGAGGTTGAGGCCGATATACTAAGTGAGGCGGAGGCCGAGACACCGGGCGAAACGCTGACCGAGGGTGATAACAATGCCGACACACTAGCTGAGACGCTCGGGAAAGTGGAGGCCAATACATTAGCTGAGGTTGAGGCCGATGTACTAAGTGAGGCGGAGGCCGAGACACCGGGCGAAACGCTGACCGAGGGTGATAACGATGCCAACACACTGACCGAGGCCGAGAGAGTTGGCGAAACGCTGATGGAGGGCGATTCCAATACCGAGAAACTAGCTGACACGCTCGGTGAGGTGGAGGCCCAGACACTAGCTGAAGTGGAGGTTGAGACAGTGAGCGAAAAGCTGGCTGAGGGCGATCCTGAGGTGGAGGTTAATACACTGGGAGAAACGCTGGCCGAAGGCAATGTTGATGCCGAGACACTAGCTAAGACGCTCGGCGAGTTGGAGGCCGAGACACTAGCTGAGGTGGAGGCCGAGAAGCTGGGGGAAACGCTGGCCGAGGGCCATGTCGATACCGAGACAATAGCTGAGACGCTCGGCGAGGTGGAGACTGAGACACTAGCTAAGGTGGAGGCCGAGACACTGAGCAAAACGCTGGACGAGGGCGATGCCAATGCCAACACACTGGCTGAGACGCTCAGTGAGGTGGGAGCCGCGACAAT
>Ga0126336_10000141_pt1 | contig 21178 bp, 23 predicted proteins | sample SidCmetagenome_FD_92530 | JGI IMG/M metagenome (GOLD analysis project Ga0126336, IMG submission 92530) | Coral microbial communities from El Islote,Puerto Morelos, Mexico - Siderastrea C C metagenome | ecosystem: Host-associated > Invertebrates > Cnidaria > Coral | place: El Islote,Puerto... | reverse complement strand
GCCATTTTCAAACACAACTTCAACTAACAGTTTTCAACCTAAAAAGAACAGTGGTTCCTGTTGGCCGATTTTTAAAATTAAAACGGATTCTGTTCATGAAAAGTTCCATCTTCCATTTGCCGCACGTGAAAATTTGGAAGGCCGTACAAATTTTTAGAAAATCGCTCTTGAAAGCGGCCTTCATACAAAAAAGGCCGATTTTTCATGATTCTGAAGTTCAAAGGAACAGTCCTTACACTTCTTCAATTTCCTTCGTTTTAGGCTTAAATTGTAGGTACAACATTATTCTTCAAAAAGCCGTGCGTGAAAGTTTAACTTCTTACTTGTGTAAATGAAAAATGATATTTTTACTAGCCCTTCTTGGTCGATTTGGGCCCTTTCTTCTCTTATTCTGGCCAGAACGTCAAGCTAGCCCACATATAGGGCAATAACGTCATGCTAGCCCACATATAAGGCACTAATGTGAAGGTAAGTGAGAACAAGTGAAAGGAAGTGAGTACAAATGAAGGAAAGTGAGTACAAGTGAAGGAAAGTGTGTGTTAGTGGAGGTAGGTGCGTTAATCAGTTGGTGTATATATTCATATAGAATTGTAATGTTATTAGTTCTTTATCTGTGGGCTAGCATGACGTTCTTGCCCTTATTCTGGGCTTTTCAAAGCGCACTCGATTCAAATTTGCCGCTTCACTGGTTATGAATAATTAACGATGTCCAGCCATTCTGCGCGATGAGTGAAATAAAGCGCTTCTGGCGAAAACGAACCACATCAGGTTTCTAACTTTACCAATACCTAATTATATGCAAAATACGAAAGAAATCGATTTTTCAACTACTGCCGCGATATTGAGATTCTGCTTGATATTTACTGAAAGTCGCTCTTAAGGATCTAATTGCGGATAATGTGCTTATGGCAAATGCGGTTTATGTAAAAATCATTTAAAACGAGACAAAACCTTTCACAGCGCTTCCATAAATCGTTTCTATAGTATTCGACAACATCTTAACGGTAAATCAAACAATGTCATTTTTAAGCTTCTTGCGAGAAATGTGCGATTCTGTATGAGGGTTCCACATCCAATTAATCCAAGTCAGATTTCGGAATCACAAGTCGGCGATGCTTACGAGTAAGATCACGTGCGATTTAACCGGCCATTTTAACAAAGAAGAACACCAGATGTCTGACTTTGAATTCTTTGTGATTGAGCAGATTTGTAATGTAAGTGATGACAGTACTAATAGCGTTTGCTCACCAGGGAGGCTTTTTGGTGCTAGCAACTATGCACGCTTCAACCTCATGCGCCAATCAATTCGAAACTTCAGCATCCCCGCGAACTGCTTTCTCGACGAAGAAAGTGATACAACGTACATCAATGAAGATCTAGCCGAAGAGCTAGGTGTACAAGGTTAAAAGAAACAACTCATCGTTAGCGTAGCAAATGATCAACAAGTGAAATTCATGTCAATGACTTTCGAAGTCGGGCTGGAAAGTATTGATGGCAAAGCGAATTGAACCATTGAAGCAAAGACGTCGCAAAAGATTTGTGGAGGAATGAAACCTGTCAACTGGGTGAAGATTGAACACAAGTGGTCTCACCTGAGCGATATACCTTTTTCGTAGCTCACCCGAAGGGGAACGATCGATGTCCTTCTCGGAGCAGATAATCATGAGTTGACGTCTACGATCAAATACGGACCTGGAAAAGCGAACGAACCAAGTGCAAGGGCTCTGTCCACTAGGATGGAGGGTCATCGGTCGAACCAACAAAGACGACATAGGCGGTGAGCGCGAGACCGGTCTGATTCGAACCTTTCGAATCCAGCAGTCAGAAGAAGTTTTCTTACAAGATGAATACGTTAACTAGCCACTGAGAAAATTCTGGGAGCTAGAACATTGGAATCCTCCCTTCTAGAGAGCAGTTCAATCCGGAGGAGCAAGTAGCGTGGAAAAAGGTTAGCGAATCGCGAATCTTTGACGGTAAAAGGTACCAAGTTGCTGTTCCCTGGAAAGAAGAACGACCATGCCTTGTCATTAACAGGCCCCTAGCTAAAAGACGTTGATATCAAGTCGAGCGCAGACTGCTTAAAGACGTAAAGATAGCAACCGCATACCAGCAAAATATTGACGAGTACTTACAGAAGAACTTTCATTCGACGCATCCTACCTACTGGTGAAAAGGGCGGAGTGGAATGGCTGTTAACCCAGTTTACGGTTATCAGACAAAAAAGAACAACGACAAAGGTCAGAATACTGTTTGACACCTCAGCCACATTTCAAGGAAAAAGTCTTAACACAGAGACTTTACCAGGCCCCAAGTTAAAAAGCAGCATATTCGATACACTGTTGAGATTCAGGAGAGAGGTAGTGGCCCTCGCTGGTGACTTTAGCCAGATGTATCAGCAGTTGGTACTTGGACCCACGAATGGGCCTTTCCATAGATTCCTTTTGTTTGGTTCACAAGACCATGTGGTCCTTGGTTCGTCCCCAGTCCCTTAGCAGACAACACAACATCTCCCTTCCCCACCCAGAGTTGGCCATGCGACATCTCCCCCCCCCCCCACAGGTGATAAAGTAGTACAATTTGAACCAAAGGGGTAAGTTAAAGAACAACACTGTCAGTGTGCAGGCTTCAAGTATCTTCCATTCCGGATGAGAAGTGAACCCTGGTCAGTTTGAACCAAGAAGGTACGGTGGGGACGGAGTTCAAGAATGGTCCCGAGGAAGGACCAGTCAGTGTCAGTGCGAGAGCGGATTACCAGACGAGATCCTGGTTGGAGTGGAGAAAGATCTCTGCTTTGTTGGTCATAGTCGCGTTTTTCTTTACTCTTGCCATGTAAGATTCTTTTTCTTGTGTCGGGAGTTAGAAATTATTCCTTAAGGATTGGTAATCGTGGAAGAAAGTCACGCAAGGGACTGAGCAGGGCTCTTTCCAAAGAAAGTGGTGTATTACGGATTGCCAGCATTCCCTTCCAGAACTCGTCGTTAATTGATCCACATTTCCTGAGCAGCTTTTTCACATTTTTTTAAGGCTGCCTCAGCCTTACCGTTTGACTGGGCATGTGTACGAGATGAGAGGGTGTGTTGGAAGCCCCACTCTTGGCGAAGTCGTCGAAGGCCTTACGACTGAATTGAGAACCACGGCCAGAGACGACTTCTACAGTATTGCCGAATCAAGAAAATGCTTCCTTTAGTTCTTTGATAACGAGTGAGACCTAAGTGTTTTTCTTTAAATCACGTACTTCAGTGAAGAATGAAAAATATGCAGTGATAATGAGGTATTCATTTCCATTAAGATTTCAAAGGTCAAGACCGAGCGTCTCCCAAGGTCTCGCTGGCAATGGTGGCTGTTGGAGTGGTTCCTTGAAATTTGCTGGAAGAAGTGACAGACACTGGTGGCAGCGTTTGACCATGTCCTAAATTTCCCGATCAATACCACACCAAAAGACGGAATCACGGGCACGGCGGCGAGTATTGTCGATGCCTTGATACCCTTCGTGTAGAGTCAAGAGGATCTTCTTCTGGAGAAACGACGATATGACAGTGCGGTCAAAGGAGAGAATGGCCAGGCATTGGAATAACGAGGTAAAGTTGATGACGGATGAGCCTGAAAGGTTTAGCATGCTCTTCTACTTCTCGTAGTGAGTCGGGCCATCTGCAGCAGACATACTCTGCGACTCGAAAAAGCCGAGGCTCGGTTTTTTAGACTTTAGAAACTTCATGTAGCTCCACGTCTTCGATTGACTTATCAGCAAAGTGTACGTGCACAGCTGCTTCACACAATTCACCGTCAAGTGATGGCTGGTCCACAGGAAAGCGCCAAAGGGCGTCTTCTGCCAAAAGTTCTTTTCTTTTTAACTATTGTGCTGTGAAAGAGTAAGGCAGCATTTTCATCATAAGTCGCTGAAGTCTGGGATTCTCAACGTCTGTAATGCCCATAGAGTTCAATATTGGGATGTGAGGTTGATGGTCGGTAGACGGGGTAAAATGGTGTAAGCGCTGAAGGTACATGTTGTACTCCTTCATAGCCCAGCAAGCAGCGAGAGCCTCAAGCTATATCATAGCATAACGGCTTTCTTTAGGAGTCAAGAAACGTGAACCGGCCTGTACAGGTCCTCACACGTCATCTACCAGATGAAGGAGAGCAAAGCCCAATCCCTTAAGGCGAGACGTACCAGTAGCAAGAACAGTTTGTCGATCAACCCCAAAATATGTTAGAACAGGCGGAATACTCAGCCGAGATTTTTCTTCAACGAAGGCACGGTCGTGTTCAAATAAACACTGGAATAGTGCATCCTGTGTAAGAAGAGGACGAAAGGGGCCATAATTTCAGTAAGTTCCTTGGAGAAATTACCAAGCTGGTTTACCACGAGCGAAGATCTGTGAGGTTCCTTTGTCGAGGAAAATCCCTGATGGACTTCAAAAGGTCAGGACTGGTTTGGATTCCCGTTGTTGACAGGCGAAAGCCACCGAAATCTACTTTAGTGACAGCAAGCTGTGACTTTGTTTGCTTGAGTGTGACACCATGCTGACGACATTGATCAAGGAAGGCACGGGTATGCTTCTTCAGTATAGAGAGAGTTGGGGCATAAATCAAAACATCATCGACAATCTTACGAACACCTTCTAGGCCAGCAACGACCTTGTCCATACGACGGTTGTACCATTCAGAGATGCTGTTGGTGCCGAATGCAGCTCTATGACACACATATCGACCCAAGGGTGTAAAGAAGCAGGTTAGGGGACGAGATTCAAGAGCAAGTGGGACTTGCCAGTAACCATGGCGAGCATCAAATTTGCAGAAGAATGCGAGTTCCTCTTGAGGGATACTAGTAACAGCTAGCGTCAAAAGGAGAATTACTCAGATCATATCCACGTTGGATAAAACGGCTTAAACGAGTGAAGTCAATGCAAATTCTGAGTCCATCGGTGTCCTTTTTTGGGGCGATTACGATTGGGTGACACCAAGGACTTGGCTCTTCGTATGCTGAGATTACTCCAAGTTGTTCCACCTCATTAAGTTGCTTCTTTAGCTGCTCCAGATAAGGGATAGGAACCTTCCGTGCTTTTAGTTGAGCATAGGGTGTGGCATCAGGTTTCAGGTTGATCTTAAAGGGTTCACCTGACATTGAGGTAGAACAGTCTCATCAAAAACGTCTTTATATTCTTCTAAGAGAGAAGAAACAGTAGTTTCATCATCGTTGTGAACAGTTGGTTTCTCGGAGAAGGCTTGAAGAACATGGACTTGGGAACATACTTTATTTGCTGAGTGGTGGATCCAATTCAAATTAGACAAAGCTCTTCTTCAGAAAGTGGAGGTAGATGCCCTAGGCTGTGGACTTCCGAGAGAGAACAGTCATGCAGAGGACACTCAGGTGGAGCGTGAACAGTGTCAGCGTGAGCTGTCCTCACAGTTGAAGACGAAAGTTGTGCTCTTTCCTCCAGTGTAGACAAAGGCCACTGTTCGTCAATGACTCCAAGAGCTCGGCAAGCAGGGGCACCAAGTACAACCCCATCTTCACCATGGACGATGTAGAACCACTGATTAGCTGAGAGAACTGGGTTCTGTGGGGGCCAGGAAATCTTCAAAAGGACACGGGCTCCAACTTCAAGTTTATAGCCACCAGCAGTTTTAACAGGACCACACTCAAGGTTCCATTCAGGAGTTTCAGAGCGATAATCCAATCATAACCAACACAGTTTACGTTAGCACCAGGATCAATCAGGCAGCGCTGGATCCAGCTGTGATTTCCAATGATATAGTCAGCGTGGCAGTGACTTCCTACACTTAGAATAGGAAAAACGTTGATGGACTTCACAGATGCAGTTGCACTTTTCTGAGATTCTCCAGTAGCAGAAATCAACTGGAGGGAGGGATTACTGGATGATTTGGTTTGAATCGGGCGAGAACCTGGTTTGCTTTCTTCACTGGATCGCCCTGCACTAGGCTTAGAGGTACTAGGGCACTTAAGGGAGTTAGCCCAATGGCCTCTGTTGTGACACACTTTGCAAATGGAATCTTTAGCAGGGCATAGTTCCTTTCTGAAGATATGAAATTTCATGCAAAATTTGAATCTTCTAGGAGTTTCTTCTTGTGTTCATTGTGAGGTGGACTCTGCTTGTTAGAGGTTTTAGATCCCTTTCCCTGTTTGTAAGTAGGGGCACCTGCTTTGTTTACTTGATTAGAAAATTGTGTAGCCTGAATTGAGGTAGCCTCATCAACTTGAACATGGTGCACAGCTTTTTCAAGTGTTAGATCTTTCATACACAATAGACGTTTTCTAAGATCATTAGATCTTATACCAGTTACTAATCTGGCAAGAAGAACACGTTCCTTGCATGACATCTTGGTTACAGTCTTCCAAAAGTCCTCATATTGGCATTTATTCAAGAGGGACTGCAAATTAGTGAAAAATTCTTGAAAAGATTCATTTGATTTATAAAACTCACATTCATCAACAAAGACACTTGTGCTCCCACATACCTGGATCTGGAAAGCTTCAATGATAGCGTTGGCACCAGGGAGTGCTAACAGGTTCATTTTTTCACAGTATCATCACTAAGGACATTTGTAAATAGAGCTTGTTGGGTTTCTTATAGGAGTTCAGAGAAACCTGTGATAGTTACTGCAGAGTTCCATCGCTGCTTCCAAAATTGGAATCCGTCTGGAATAGAAGTAGCGACGTCCAGGCGTGGGACTCGTGCAATTTCAGAGGAAATAAACTGAAGACTTGGAGTGTTTGTTGTTGTTGAACTGGAACCGGCCTCATTGGAAGGTTTAGGACTTTGCTTGGGTGGCATATCCTGTATAGCGGGAGTAAACGTTGTCAAAGGCTGTCTTCGATCGGAGAGGGTAAAGGTTCAGGTTTGTATCGATGGCTAGCAGTAAAAATAAGTCCGGTAAAGAGCGTACAAAATGGCCGCTGAAGACGAAGAGCTTCGATGAGTTCAATACAGCTGCCACAGAGTGAATTCAGTAGTTAATTCCCACGATGAACAAGGATGGTCACGCCTGAAGTGTAAGACTGCTGAATGGAAAGAAATTGCCACGGTATTTATCCTTGCGAGTACGCCATGTTGGGTTCACAGTCCATGTGTTCCTTGGATCGTCCCCAGTCCCTTAGCAGACAACACCACACATTTGGCGGGATCTTGATCAAACGTAGCAGCCAGAGTCGCATGAGTTCCAGCGTTCTGTTTCTGAGGGATGCTATTGTCTGTTCTGTCTGTTCTGTCACGCACGTGACCATAAAGACCAATACCCTTTAGCAGCGGAAGCAGTGGAAAACAATTATTACATGGATGACCTAATGCCGTCCGTCAATAATGCCGAAGAAGCTAAAATGATGAGGAAGCAAATTTTGGAGCTTGGAGACAAGGCTGGGTTCCATGTAAGAAAGTGGATTTCACATCGACCAGAAGTTATCGAAGAAATTCCAGAACAGGATCGGGGGGCAAAAATCGACTTAAGCAAGACGGAGTTCCAAACAACGATGACGCTACGCGTATTGTGGATCGCCCAAAAAGACACGTTCTTGTTCCGGTACTCAGCTTCGCCAGGCGATTTCATTTTTACCAAAAGAAACGTATTGAAGAAAACGGCCACGATCTTTGATCTGCTCGAATTTCTTTCGCCTTTCACAGTAAGAGGAAAACTACTCATGTAGCAAGCCTGGACGGAAACTTTAACGTGCGATGAAGCTGTGCCGTTTCAGTCAAAGAAGAAATGGAGAACGTGGTTTGGAGTGTTACCCAGTCTTCCAAAAATAAAGATTCCACGATGCCTAATAGATTCTCACAGTGGAGAAAAGCAGTTACCAGTTGACACGTTTACTGATGGATTAGAAAAAGCTTACGCAGCAGCTGTTCACGTGGAGCTTATGGGAACTGTCACTGGTTTACGGCTGACCAAGCAGATGTGTGAGGCCCCTGGAGTTCAACAAAACAAACCAACTTACTGGGTTGAGAGCTGTAAAGTCGGTTACTGGATTGGCGGTCAAAGTCAAAACTTCAAGTCTTTCGTTGCACATCGAGTGGGGGAGGTACACGGAGATTCCAACCCTGACCAATGGCGTTACGTTCCTGGAAAGCTAAACCCAACGGATTGTGGCACGAGGGGGCTGACAGTTGATTGGTCGACAACGAATAAGACAATAAGATACGTTTTTCTAATTTTTTCCTTGTATTTGGTGTAAGTTCTCTTGTGAGTTTAAAAATGTTATTTCTTTAGCTTCTTGCAGCAAATCTCGATTGCAGTACATGGGATCCATCACAACTGAATTTAAGACTAGATTTCGAAATCATAGATCTGCGGTGGTTACCAATAAGAAAACGTTTGCAGTTGCCATGCATTTTAGTAAGAGTCCACACCTTTTAAGAGAGTTTACTTGTCAATGTATTAATCAAGTAGACTCTGGAAACCCCTCTGAAAACTTGTTGTCGAACCTTTGTTTCACTTGCTCCTTATGGACTGCACGAAAGACCGGATTTTCACTCCAAACATGGGATTAATTACAACTAGCGCGTATTATTACTGGTTACCGCATTGCAATTAGTGAGTTTACTTTCTATTTTTTACTTTTTTAAAATTTTTATTACTTTTTAGATCTTCATGTTAAAATACCCTTAGGACTATTGCTAGCTAGGTCACTTGTAATCTCAAAAAGTTTCCTTTCGTCTCAGGGTTTTTTTCTCTTTTCAGATATGATGTAATACGTCAGGGGAAGGCATATTTTATCTTTTGTATACTTTGTCAACTTAGACTTTTACAAAAAGGTAGTTTTTAATATCCTGGTTGCTATAGCAACTACGAGATATTTAAGTGAAATTGAGCACTTTCCTGAGCTCATTCCTGTAGTTATTTTCGTGAGCTCTCGTGTAGATTAGCTGATGTTCGGTAGATCTTCCGTATTCCCTAGAAAGGAACTTCGCTGTATCATCGGACTATGCCGGAGAAATTTTCGTTATTTCTAGGCGCTGATTTATCAGGTAACTAGGGTGTCTGGGGCTTCTGCTGTCTAGAATGACGACTTGCTTCGTTTATCAGTGACTTCACGCTCAGTAATATTTTATATGTTGCAGCAAAATTTAAGAAGAATAGCATCAGACCACAGCAAACAGCAATGTGTTATTAGAATAAGCCTTTTTTTCAGGAGCATATTGTGATACACTTCTGTTTTTGTTTGGTTTTCAGTCATACATAATGAGAACAGTCGATTTCTTGTTTTGATTACACCATTAATTCTTGTATGGTGCAATGTTTGATTTTGCTGACGTGACTGAAAATGGAATTCTGTGTTAGAATATTCACCTTTTTCGTCTTCTGTCCATTGGCAATTGTTATTCAAGACTACATAGACAGGATTGTTTAAACATTCAAAGACAGTAAAAAAAGGAATGGAATTATTTGTAATTTCAAGAAGAGACAAAAAGAGACATTCTGGTATTCTACATTGATGCAATACGAAGACGATTGCTGAGAGTGCTAATCGAATATTATCCACGGAAGAGTAACGTTAGTGGACGTTAGAGTAATAAACGCAGCGTCCATGATATCAAGAAGTATACTCAAGACAGTCACCTTAGAGTGCTCAACGTAGCCAATAAAGCACAAAATTTAAAAATAATATATAGGCTATTTACTTTTTGATTGCGCAACTTTGTTATGAAAAATACAATGAATGCGTTATTGGAGTTACGTTTAGCTGGTCTGGGCTGCCAATGTCATTATTCAAGAGTTGCAGATTCTTTAAGTTTATCAATTCGTATGGCCAGAATCGAATGAAATCTATGCCCCGTTGACCCTTATAGAGCATGTTGTTTTGAGAGACTGGTTTTTTGCAACAAGAATCTACTGTCATTTACATCGGCCATATAGGCGAAATTCACTTATGTATCTTTCATATCTCTTGAAAACGAAGATGAAAACAATAGGTTCAAATTTAAGAGTGGGTAGTAAAGAAAAAGATGCTTTCAAAAATCAGCACAACAGCAAGCCAACAAGAGATACAAGATAATGAAGAAAAGAAACAAGTTTTATATGACAAAAAGTCCTGAGAAGAAAGAAGAAAAGAGAAAGAAAGTTACACAATCAGATCAAACTTCATGTTGATAAACGAAGAGGAAAAAAGTATTGGTGAAAAACAATACAATTCTCCTTGCACCAAACATTCTGAAACATTTTTTTTCAAACAGACAAACATCAACAACCACAGGGGCCCAGACTCACGAGCAGTCCACTTAAAGGGCAAAACATAAGCCGGACTGGTATGGAACTTGAACGCTAGTTTATTCAGGGGACAAGTTTGGCCGGAAGCCTAAAATAAAAAACTGGCTGAAACCGGTTGAAAGGCTTTGAGACGGTAGACAATACTTGATCTGGTTTGTAAACTTAAAGACGGTACCTCCTTTTGCTACTGCGCATACGTTCTGCGCATCTCGGGATATTCGGGTTTCTTAAGGAATTTGCCCACTAATACAACAATATTTTTGCGCAGTTTATGACTAAGTGGAAAAAGCAGATCTTAGCAAGGGCTATCAGAATCCAAAAATAAAATTGGGGGTAACCACGCATTTTTCAGAGATAATTGAGCTTAAATTTGGAAAGAAATCGCCATACATTCTTTGTATTTTAACGCTTTTTTAGAATTATGGTTGCTTAATTATCTCTGAAAAATGCTTGGCTACCCACATTTTTCTTTTTAGATTTCACTAACTCTTGCAAAGATCTGCTTTTTCCCCGTAGTGGTAACCTTTGCAAAAAAACATCTAAATAAGGAGGCACCGTCCTTAAGGACGTCCGCGCTAATTGTTTATGCGCATTCTTACTGCGCACGTAATTCACGTCGCAGTGTCACGTTACGTCATGCATCGAATGCGCGCTGAGGAAGAAATATGGGCAAATACAGTGGTTGTGGGCATTGTAGTATCTGTAAAATTTACGAAATAAGCCTGTTTGCGTTGAAAACAACATATCGGCATTATTTTAGAGTTCTCCTTTTTACTTTTCTTTCTTGCTAAATGCAATGAAGCCGATATCGCCATACATGACCAAAGCTTCTAGAAACACAACGGTCTTCAATAGGCTTTATCCCTGAAACGAACACGGTGAGCCTCGAATATTTTTCCTTTCTGGCAGCAAAAGTTTTTAAAAAATCTGAACGTAGGAAGATTTTGGGCGCGAACGTCCTTAATTGGCTATTTATTGTCATTTTTCGTTTCCTGGCTAAACTAGCGATCAAGTTCCAAACAAATCGTTATGTTTTGCCACCAAAGTGGTCTGCTCGTGAGCCTGGGTATCCTGTGTAACAACCACGAGATCTCGTCCGTGGGACAGTTATTAATTTTGTAACACACGCCGTAACTGTCTGTCCTTCAGTGCATTTTTCATACACATACCTATCTATTTTAGAATCATTTACCGGGGAGGAGGCGGTGGATATTCACCAAGCCGCCAAGCGGCGAGGTAAATATCCGCCACTGTACACCCTTCACTGGGGTGAATAATTGCCTTAGTACATACCACAATAGTGAATGGCCAGATATGTTCTGATAGATACGAAAAGTCTTGCGCGAGGCGATGGCTGCTTCGCTCCGGGGTGAATAGCAAATGCCTTTTTCGTTACTTTATTACTTTATTGTATCGCATCACATTAAAAGTTACAGCAAATACAAAAGGAATTGTTTACATAATTATACTACACATTAAGTACATTTATACAGTAAGGTCATTAGATTAATATTTTACAATTTACGAATAGGTACATAAATAGAAAAAAAGGAAATTAAAGGAACTACACTGCTACCGCACTCTAATTATTGTTGTCAATGGATTAATGGATTCTTAGAGCAAAACGAGTCACAGGAGACAACCTAACAATCGCTGAAGAAAGCCAAAAATGTCGGAAAATTTTTAAAATTAAGGTCTGTGTTACGTGCCTTGTAGATCCAAACGAACTACCTTGTAATTAAAAAGTATAGGTGAATTTGTTTATTTCTAAAAGTATCTGGCTTCAGACCTATGATTATTGCGAAAACCTTAAAAAGTTATAAGCAACTGTTTAGAATTTGTGCCAGAAAAGGTGTGTCACGATGCAAAACCAAAGAAGATGGATTATGCTTTCTATCTTGACTTTGCAAAAAGTACATTTATTCTCATTGAGTCCTATTTTCTTTAGGAAGTCATTTGTTGCCAGTCGTCTATGAAGTAGTTAAAATTGAAATGTACTTAATTTAGTCATTCTGGTACATCTGAAAGGGAGTCGGCAAACGGACTTTCAGTGAAGAGTTTCGTAGTTTTCTAGCTCACAATCTGTAGACCATTTTTTTCTGGCTTCGCAAAGGGCGTTGCTGCTTATTCTCAACAAGCTTCTCGTAGACCACCCTATCCTATCCCTAGTTTGAGTAACCGATCAGAACGCACGAAGAACATTATTTGTTTCTTTGGCATGTACAATTTTATTTATTATCGATAAGTGATTATTCTGTGAATGTGTTTTCCTTACAGAGATCGCTGGAACATTCTCGACCTCACCATCCTCTTCAGTTTTTTCTGTTTTATATTACCAATGAGAATATACACATGGGCGGTATCTGAGTCAGCAACGAACAACCGGCCCCTGTTGGTAGCAGGCTGCTTATATGGCCTCAACGCGATGTTTCTTACAGTCAGAGCTTTTGGACACATGTTGGAGACAATTAAAGGGGTTGGCACCATTCAGATTGCGTTATTTCACATCATCAGGGACGTAGTTGTGGTAGTGGTGCACTTTGTTGCAATAACGTTGGCTTTTTCAAGCATGATGACCAAAGTGTATGTGACTGAAACTTCGGTGGTTGAAGAGGACCCATCGGCTCAAAAAACCTTGTAAGTAAAAAGAAATTCAGGGTAGTATTGCTGAAATAAAAAAGAGAAATAAGCACGGAAACAATATATCCGCGATAGGTATCAAATAAGCTACAACCTCAGCCAGAATTGTGGGACACGTGCATGTTATTCCCCTTTACACCCTGGACATTATCAAACTGTTTTGGGATGAGGAATTGGACAAGTGTCTGAGGCTTTGTAACAATAGGAATAGGTTTTTATACAGTGTTTGAAAAGATGAAAAAGTGCTAAAAAAAAGAGTAAAGCTCAGGAGGGGACTTACGTGACCAAGTGATGTCATCAGAATGCAATATTTTGACGTCATCATGACGTCAAGAGGAGGTCATACAGGATGTGACATCACAAATAATTGAGAATTGGAACAAACTGGGGAATAGGGGCGGCGGAGGGGGCGGGGCTTAAGGTAAAATGAAATGAAGTGATTCGAGGTGAAATGACCTGAAGTGATTTGACGTGAACTTTGTGACCAGTGAATGGTACACACACATACATACACTTAAAAAAGACAACTTTGTGCCATTCTTTGCAAAAATATTTTATTTGAAACGATTAACAGCAGTGGAAAAAATTTTATCTTTCACAAAAATATTTTGTCACCGTTTTACCCATCCATGAGCTTTTGAGTCTTTGCCTTTGATTCCTTGATCGACTTGCTGTCGCTCGAGTGTGTGGTTAGCTTGATGTAACCAGGCAAATTGGTGGTTTCCTGGATTCTTAGTCTTCTCTGTTTCTTTAGCGACGATACCACTTAAGTCCATAGCGGTCCAAATCTTGTACTGGGACTCTTGTTGTTGCCAAATCTGCAGGATTTGGACTGGTGACAACATATCAAACATTTTGAACCCCTTGACTCAATTTAAATAAAAAGTCGTTAGGGACTTCTTACTCGTGTTTCAGTGAAGAACAAATTCATTGTCTGCCCACAACAATTTCCATCTCAGAGGGAAACGAGGTTGCTCTTGTAAAAATGTGAGGTTCCAGATAAGCACTGGAAGACGTTTTAGTCGAGGTGTGTTTAACGCCTTTGTGGAAGCTACTCCTGATTTGGAGTATCAGTTTTCAAGTAAATAATGAAGACATGATCCTTTCCTGATGTGTCACGAAAGCACGGCAACCAACAGTTAGAGTTGCCGATGATTCTTGGAATGGTTATAGTAGAAAATCTTTCAATTACCTTCTGAATCTTTATCCATCTATGCAGTATCACTTCATCCAGATTCTCATTCCAGTTTGGCCATTATAAACAGCGAAGTTAAGAACCCATTGGGCCAAAAGCAGTAGAATAGATTTCAGTTCTTCTCTTTTCGTGGACCAACCTTTTTTTAATTCTTGACTGTATGTCGAGCTTCAAAGTATTCCAAGTACTTCCGGGAAGGGTTTGCTTCATTCTATTCTGCTCTGGGAAAGGTTTTAAATTTTTTGGACTTTGATTACCACTCTTGTAGATCCATGGAGGCTGCTTAAAGTCTCTCCTTTGATTCTGAGTAGAACTCGTCTACGTTTTCACTTGAATTGATCCCTATCAACACGTTCTCCCCTCCTTCTCCTCCTCCTCCTCCATGTGTCTCATAATCTTTTCTGCTGTAGGAGTTCTGACCAGATCTAGATGAAAGAGCGTAATAGCTCCGAGCAAAGAAAGGCTTGTGGCGACTCTAACTAGAACTCTGGCAAAGCGATAAACCTGTAGGCTGTTCTTGGTCACTGAATTGAAGAGATCCTTGAGCCATAGAAAAGCCGGTGAGATCTGTTCGGGAGGTTGAAACCCAACCTGCATGAAGGTTTTTTCACAATCAGCCACCAGAGCTACGATATGAGTCCTGAATCAAAGGAAGACAAAGAGATCTAAGATGACAGGAGCACGGTACAGTCATTCGCTAAAGCTAAGGCACCCTCATCTTGGACATTTTCTTGTTTTCAGGACCAAGGGACTTCATATTTCCCACCCTTCTGTCTAACAGTTTCACTGAAGCTGTAAGTGGCGTAGTCGTCACCATCAGATACGCCGATGGGGTCTTTAATATTAATAACTTTCAGTTTTCAAAATTTTTCAAAACCAGTTTCATGAAGCTACGAAGCCACTTGAATTCTCCAGAGGAGTGAGAAAGGATTCTCCACAAAAAGAAGTGGACATCACACTATTCAAACTTCTAAAATTCTCTTTTCTTTAGTTGGCATTCTACCATAGAACAATCCAACCGAAATGCAAGCCAAACAGGTAGAGTCCAGGACCCACGTTCTGCCTTTTGTGAAACCAGATCACAATAGTAGTCTCTTTCAAGCCATAATTTTACAGTTGAACGTCCATTTCCTTTGAGAGGGATTTCTCGCTAGCTGATGCTCTTTCAGAAGAGGCCCAAGTTCGTCAGAACTGATAGACACCGTCTGAATCGTACCAGAAATTTTGGGAACGACATTTGCTTGAATCTCTATCACCTTTCACACTCTTTAATTTTGAACCGGATTCAACCACTGGAGTTTTAGAACCAAAGATAAAGACATTTATGACCTCACAAATTTTGGCCCTCGGGTGAAGTCTCTTTGCCAAATGTTCGCTTGTGGATGTCCTCTGGCTTTAGAAGCTTACAAAGTCGAGAAGTCTTGAGGTTGTTCTTCTTACTTCAACAACAACATTTAATTGCGTAGCGTTTCTTGTGTGTACAATTAAAGTATCCCCCTCTAGGGAAGTAAAACAAAACAATATAATTGTCATGCAATCACAGTTCAGTTCGCCATAGGTTTACAGGCTGCACCAGTGCAACTTGCAGTGAATTTTCTGTTTGGGATGCAATTAAGGGATCTTCAAACATAGCCATAGTTTCATTTTCTTCGTATATACTTTGCAATCTTAAAGTGGATGGTTTGGCTTCAAGCAGATGAAGCAGTTTCCCTAATCTTTCTCTTTCCTTGATAAAATAGTTGGGCAGGTTTTGCATTCATCAATACAGAGATCCTTCTGTTGGTAAACGCAGACCAATGTTGACCCCCGGTGGCAGGTCCTACATTACCAAAAAGCAAGATGTTAGTAGTCGTCACCCCAAACCATTTTAGAAAGAACAATTTCTGTTGTGGGGACCGTTCTGAGGTTTTATGAGCTTCAATACTCTGTGTCAGTTCAGCTTGACTTCCCCCAGCTTCGTGAACAGAAATATACTACTTGAAAGCCTTCTGGATGCTACCGCAATCCATTTCTCTTTGTATCCTTCCATCCATTTAGGTAGCCTTGATTTGATGCGGAAACCAAAATGTGGCTGGTCCACATTTTTGCCAAGAGCTTGAAGAGAGCCAAGATGCTCCTTAATCGAGTCATACATTTCACAAAGTTGGGAAGTAGAATTTGAAGAGACAGAAGGTTCCATGAACTTTGAGTAGTAAGAAGGTTTCTTCGCTTTCAAATCGGTCCAGTAGTGAATGTACTGCTAATTCATAATTAGAGTTGGTTATCTCCAAACTTGAGATAACTGCAGTGGTATCTCCTCCCAGCTTAGCTTTTAAGCAGTTCAGTTCTTTCACTGGATGAAGGTTGGGAGTCCTGCGAATGGGGACTTTAGAGAAGTGCCAGAGTGTTTTCAACTCGGGACATTTGATGCTGAGGATGTGACGAGTAGTTAAAGTTGCAAATTGCTTGTCCATTTAAAGGCACGTTTGTTCTCACTCACGCACTCATGCCCATTACGCTGGGTGGCGTGTAGGGCAGCAATGTGATCCCTCTACTTCTGCCGGTCCTTCGCCGTGATTGAAATGCTGCTCCAGGTCTTTTCCATCTGTTGCATCTCTTTCTCTACCGTCCGCCGCCACGTGATCTACGGACGACCCCTCCTTCGCCTTTCCTCTGGTGTCCAGTGCAAGACAGTCTTGGCGATGGAGGCTTCTTGGCGGGTGACATGGCCAATCCACATCCAGCGCCTCCTCATTAGGATGGTAGCCATGGATTCGGTTCCACACCTTTCGAGCAGGCCTTTGTTTGAAATGGTTTTGGGCCAAAAGATGCGCAGAACTCGGTGGAGGCTCTTGGTGTGAAATGTGGATAGCTCTGTTAAATCCTTCTTGGTCAATCGCCAGCACTCCGAACCGTATAGGAGAGTGGTGAGGACACAGCTGTGGTAGAGTTTCAGCTTGGTGTGAGTGCTGTAGGTGGAGTAGCGCCATACTTTGCTTATCATGAGAGTTTCTGGCCTTCTCTAGACGGCTCTGGGTGTCCAGGTCTGTTCCCCCCTTTACTGCTGATGATGCTGCCAAGATAGGTGAACCTGTCCGTATACGGGAGATCTCTATTCTCAACCTGGACTGGGCTTCTGTTGGTGGTGTTCAGCGCCATAAGTTCAGTCTTCTTGCTGCTGATGTTGAGACCGCCTTGCTTTGCAAAGCTGTTAAGTCGCCAGGTCCTTTCTTGGATGTGAGAATGGGTGTGTGATATTAGCGCTAAATCGTCAGCATAGTCTAGGTCTTCCAAGTTCTGATTCTCTGTGGTGCGCCGCATGATCCAGTCGACGACAAGGTTAAAACGTACTGTGGACATAACACACCCCTGCCTGACACCCGTCTTGACTTCGAACAGGATGTCACCGTCACCAACAGATCAGGTAAAGTTGTGGTAGAAACTTCTGATGATCCCGATGAGGTGGGAGGGGATTCCATACACTCGTAGAATCCGCCAAAGGCTGTCCCGATGAAGGCCTTGTTCACATACAGAGATCGCTGCCACTCGGTACATTGTTCAATGATGTTTCTCAGCGTAAAAAAGTGATCGATACAGCCTCTTGCTCTCCTGAAACCTGCCTGTTCCTCTCGAAACGTAAGGTCCACAGCCAGTGACAAGCGCTTTATGATAACTTTCGCTAGGATCTTGCTAGGGATGGATAACAGTGTAATGCCGCGCCAGTTGCTGCACTCTGACAGAGCTCCTTTCTTTGACATCCTGATGATGATGCCTTGACTCCAGTCATCAGGAATTTTCTTTCTGTCCCATATGGTGTCGAATAGTGGCTGCAGGATGCTTGCAGTGGTCACAGCGTCAGCCTTGACCAGTTGAGGCGGTCTTTGGCGGGTGTCTTGTGGTTCTACAGGGACTTGATGGTCGCAATGATCTCTTCTTGCCTCGGTGGTCCGCTTTCAATGCCTAGGACCTCTTCAGCTTCTGGTATCTCGGGCTTCTCTTCTGGTGCTGGTCTGTTGAGGACTTCCTCGAAATGTTCGACCCATCTTCTCTCAGAAGTAAGAGGATGCCCCTGCCTATCTCGTATGGGGACATTCCTGTTGCTGCTGTATTTCCCACAGACAAGTCTGGTGATTTTGTGGACATTCCTGTGCTATCCCTTTCGCGCTGCTTCCTCAGCTTGCATTGCCAGTTCTTCGACATAAGCCCTCTTATCGGTTCGAATCTTCCTCTACACGCGCCTGTTGGTCTCTGAGTACTCTGCCCTGTACCTCTCTTTTAGCCAGGCTGATCTGCTGTCTTTTATCTTCTTCTTTAGTGGCGCCTCTCCTCGATACCTTTCCATGTGCCTGGTGTTATCCATTCATTCCTCTTCCTTGTCTTCTGCATCTCCAGTCAGTTCTTGCTCGCTTCATTGAAGATGCACCTCACTTGCTTCCACTGTCGATTCACAGGGTCCTCGTCCTCCGCTTCTGGCTCATCCATGAGGCTCAAGGCTTGGAACCTGTTCCTCAGTTGTAGTACAAAAGCACTCTTAATCCTGGGGTCTTGCAGTTCGCCGATGTCGTATCTGGGGTTGGTCTGCTTCTTGGGCCCTGCTGTCCTTAGCTTCAGTATCACGCGTGCATTCCCCAAGTAGTGGGCGCTGCCCACGTCAGCTCCTCTTCTCCCTTTGACGTCAGCCTCTCCCTATTGTCATTCTGTACTCCGCATCCTTCCCTTCCCATCACTCTCTCATAGTTTACATTATCAGAGCCGACCTTGGCGTTCAGGTCACCAGCAGCATGTCCCTGCGGTGGGCGCCCTCGAAGGTCGTTTGCAGCTGCTCCTAGAAGGCTTCTTTGTCCATGTTATCGCTGTCATTGGTAGGTGCGTAGCACTGTATGATGGACACGTTGGTCTGCCTGCCAAACGTGCTAGAATGATCCTGCTGTTTACTAGTTTCCACTCCATCCATTACTTCTGCATCCCTTTCTTCAAGATGATCGCGATGTAGATCATCTTCTCTCCCCTAAGCAGAGAATCGTTTCTCCTGTACCGGTCTTCATTCTCCCAGATCTTGTCCATTTACTCTCGCTTATACCCAAGATATCCGGCTTATGACGTTTCATTTCAGCAATAACTTGCGCCATCTTGTCTTGCTCGTACATTGTTCATACATTCCAAAAGCCAATCAGTGTAGTTGTTTTGGTGTTGACGGCTCCCATTATCATGGCAGTGGCTTCCTCCTGGCTTTGACGACTGCCAGTCATGCGAATCCTCCTGTTGGCAGAGTTCCTGGTGGCTTCACAGTCGGCAGTCATTCTTGTCCTTGGCGAGGATTAAGGAAGCACGTTGTGTGCAGATGTCGAGTTTCTCGTTGTTGTTTCCGTAACATTTAGGTTCTTAAATGACAGGTTGTTGGCCTTGTGCAAAACCCCAACATTGAGGACCGGTAGATTGCTATTTGTCGGGCCCCTAACCTTCGACCTGTCTGACATAGGTGACCCTACCAGGACCTCAAGAGGTCCCGCCAGCATAGCTCTCAGGCTCCTTGGGGCATACAAGCCTCCCCACCACATCAAGGTGGCAATCTTATCGAGTTTGTTCTACTTCTAATTTAATCTTTAGTTCCACATGTACATCTGAAATGGCTTTTTTAAGTTCCTTCTTCTTTTCATTTTGAGCGTACGTTCTTTCTGCCTACAATTCCATTTCTATTCCCTTCAATTTAAATTCGCGTTTTTTCCTGTTTCATTCTGTTTCACGTCTTCCAATTCCAGCTCTTGACATCTTCATCTGTTTCTTCCTGCTTGGTCATGTTCACAGTCGTTAGTTAAGACTTTCAACCGCCCCTCCTTGCAGAGCAATTTTTAAGTTTTCTTCTCTGTAGAAAAAAACTGCATTGCTTTAATTTTATGCAAAATTAAAACAGAGCAGTCCCATGTTTACATTTCACAACTCACATAGTTCAGGAAGGGATAAACACGGGAAGATTATAGCTCAAAGTATCTTGTTCTATTCCCTGTCATAAGAAAACATTCTGGGATTAAGAATATGATCAAGGTTCGATCACTGCTACTTTGGGAGGTAATGAAGCTTTGAGGTACTTATGTCACTAATGTGCTTTGTCTTTTTTCAGCATTTGCAACAGAACGGGAATACTCTGGTAAGTAAGCGACTGTCAAAGGTTAATTAATTTTAACTATATTAAATATACAGTAAGATATTTACGTTTGTTTATGTAATTGTTGATTGACTGATTGACGGACCGACTGACCGATGGACTGACGGGCTGACTGACTGACCAGGGACTGACCGAACAACCAACCGACCGACCGATCGACTGAGTTAGTGAGTGAATGACTGAGTGAGTGAGTAATCGTAATCGTAATCGTAATCTTTATTGCGCCGTACTCTCCAAAGGGAGGTGTTGGTCTGTTTACAATTGCGCATTAGCTAATACAATTAACAAATAACAAAACTAGATTCTTATACAATTCATTTAAAAAGAAAAATATATAATGTTCATTGTGTTTGTAAGTTAAGAAGCTCTTGCCTTTTTTTAAACATTAAATGTATATGTTTACCTACTATTTTTGATGTATTTTTATTGTCAGCTCTAAGTACTTAGTCCTCTTGTTTTCACTTAAATGTATGTGACTTACATCAATCTTTGAAATGTTAGAACATAGCTCATGTCGTATGGTGGTAAACCCCTGGCAATACATCAAGAAATGCTTTTCGTCTTCTAGGCAATTTTGTTTACATACCAAGCATGTTCGTTGCTCTATAGGAATTGATACTCCTCTATTTTCATATTTTTCAGTCCGTATTCGTAACGCATGACGTCCTAATCTAAGCTTTGTCAAGCTTATTCTATGTGCTGGGTTTATAACTGTTTTTAGGTAATTTTCAAATTCATAACTCTTTTTAACTTCCTTATGTGTAAATTTTTCTCTTGAAGTTGATGATGGGGATCTCAAGCCAGTTTTGTGAATACTGATTTCTTAGAGTTTTCTTTATAGTTAATCGTCCGTTCTTGTTGTGTTGCCGGGTATTGGTTCTGTTACTTGATGCCCCCTAGTGATCTCTTCGTTAATTGCAACATCGAAAAAAGTTGTAGATGTTGTTGCATATTGAAATGCTTCACTTAACAAAACGTTG
>Ga0126336_10000140_pt1 | contig 21180 bp, 15 predicted proteins | sample SidCmetagenome_FD_92530 | JGI IMG/M metagenome (GOLD analysis project Ga0126336, IMG submission 92530) | Coral microbial communities from El Islote,Puerto Morelos, Mexico - Siderastrea C C metagenome | ecosystem: Host-associated > Invertebrates > Cnidaria > Coral | place: El Islote,Puerto... | reverse complement strand
TTTCCATAATTTATGCAAATTTATGGAATCGATAAGCATAATTTATGCAGAAAACGGCCATGCCATAGTCCATTTGATAGCAAATTTTATTAGCTTTATTATGATATATAATAAGCCATAATTAGTTAAAATCTTGAATTTTAATGATTTTTTTTCTGAAAATAGTCTCAGTTATCTATTTATTTTGGCTATTGTACGTATACAACCTGGGGGGAATACTTCCAAAAGAATTGAGTAGGGGTGTGCGACGCGCTTTTGGAAACCCTTACCCTATTTCAGACCAATATATGTGATTTTCCATACCCTATTTCAGACCTGACCCAAAATTTGATACTCTTTTTCAGATCAGACGCTAAACCTATTTCGTTTGCGTAAACATTTGAGAAAGGCTTCAAATTCCCAACGTTAATCAAACCTCAGTTCAACTGGAGACGAAAATCAATAAAAAGATAGCTTATTGTAAGAACCATACCCGATCCCTATTCCAGACCAAAATGGGCAAAATCTATACCCTATTTCAGACCAAAAACCATACCCTTTGGCGCCGCACAAACCTATATTTGCTTATATAAGGGAGTACCCCCATGGGGTATACAAGCAATCCCGGTTAGCGGACTACTAGGGAAGCGTCCTTACTCTCGCTTATGATTTAAAATTGTGCTTTGATCAGGTAAGAATAAAGTAAGAAGACCGCAGAGAACTCCGCCATCATTGAGGAAGCTCTCCGGGAAGTGGGGATATTGTGCCTTTCTCAAAACAAAAGAAAAATCACGAAGAAGCCGATCCCGAAGATGATAATGAATGATAAAATGGAGAGGAAAGTGACCACCACAACAGGAACAACTCCCACTGAGGTCGCCTCATTGTTCTCGTGAGCAGTGGATGGATGTGTGAAAACGTACTTCCGATCTTCCTCACTGAGGTCACGGCACTGAAAATATTGAAACCAGAGATCACAAGATCCGACCGGATGGGAAATCACTGTATGATAAGCGAAACAGGGCTACGCACCCGGGCTACGCACACAGGCTGCAGGAACTGCTCTTAAAGCAAACCCATCGTTAAAAAACCCAATGAAACCCAACCAGGCCAACATACGTTGGCACAGGGATGGAGAAGTCAAGATCATCCTCTAACGAAAAGCAGAGAGATTTTCTAAATATAATTTTACGACGAGGAGGAGAAGACAGAGATTAAAGCAAACCCAGAAAATGTTGCAAAGGTGATGACGGGAACACTACAAAATGAAGACAATGAGCGCGTTTCAACTATCTGATTTTTTAATTCCCCATCAAGTGGCCTCCTATTTTAGCAGAATGTCCATCTTATTTACATTTAATGACGAATGAAGAGAGCTGGGAGAGACTGCATCGGACTTAAGACTTGGCGGTACCCCAAAGAATCGTAAACATTCAATCTTTCAATTCTCGTGTACGAGTAAGAAAAATGTTATGAAATAATGTGATAGTTTAATACTTTGAACTTGCTTAAAATTCGAAAGAACAAGCCAGTTGGCTTTAAACAGCATTTCTCAGCAGCGTGACAAAATTGGATACCGGAATGACCCGAAGTACTCATGTCACGAAATCCAACATGGCGGCGAGAGCAGAATGTTTGTTTCTCTAGGAGCTGTTTGCAGTGTTTTGGTTGATCTGTTGGCGGTTGCAGCAAACTGGATAGAAGATCCTTGTAAATGAAACCATTTGCGCGGCTGCAAGGATAAGAACTGAACTCTTGATCTGGCGATAATAATCGTCATGACCGAAATGGAAACTTGAAGTTCCTTGAAGGATCTCTGAATTGGGCGCGACTTGGGGTTGGCTCTAAGGCTGCTCTTGAACTGATAGCTTTACAAAATGGTATGTCAGACAGTAATTGTTCCTTATAAAGCTGATTTTTTTAGTTTAGTCGACTTTCCAGTTTATTTTTATAGTTTTCTTAACCGGTTAACTTAGTACTGTTTTCTCAATTTACGTAATAGTATCATACAAAAGGGAAATAATAGCAATTTATAGATGATAAAGAAACAGCATGATGGTATATAACTCCTGTAGCATTCCTTAAGTTCCAACGAATGGCCACTTAAAATAGTAGAAAGTTGTCATTTTGTCTAAGGTGCCTGTTTTAAATCACGTGCCCTGCAAAACCACTTGAGTGCCCGCGGACTTTTAAGCATCAAAAGATTAAGAAAGGATCAATTATGTATTTACAACTTCCAATTTAATCAAAATGTAAATACCTAATAGATTTTGTTTTAGTCAAAGATGTCTCATTTTCAGTTTTTCAAAAGTAGAGTTCCCCCCTTTACAAAGAATGGAGGGCCAGGGGTCCCCCCGGGAACAAAGAAAAAATCTAATACCATTTTCGTAAAGTAAAAGAATGATATAAGTTGCTAGGATGTGAATAGAACTTCAACCAGTCTCTTGAGCTTTGGCAAAATTAGCTAACAAAAAGTCAATTTTCAGGGATTAAAACATCCAATAAATGCATTTTGCTCTTAAAAACTAAGTATTTTAATTTTAAAGGTACGACCAGTATCCCTGTCACTAAAATGTGGAGAGCCTTCCAATCACTGCAGGAGGCGAAGCCAACAGTGTGCGAGCTAGGGTGCTCGTGACCTTGACCCGCCTTGGAAAAAATGATATCAAGAGTTTGTGTTTTCGGTGATAGACGAATTGCCAAACTGGAGAAAAAAAGAAAGAAAGTTGCATTTCTAATGCTATGCGGATTAGTATGGACGGGGCTTTAGAGGTACTGACAGGTATTTTCTGTTAACTAATCAGAGACTATTTTCTGTTTTGTACGTAAAGTAAGGTACCGAGATACACCTAATTGCAATAACGTCATACAAAAATGGAAAAAAGAACAAGGAGTTAATTAGCCACTCAAATTACATTTTTAGGTCTTCATAATTCTCAAAGCAATTATGGACGACAGTGTGATGCTTCAGATATATTTGATATCAAATGAGTTGAAACAAATTAAATTGGCCACCTAAAAGACCTTTTGAGCCTTAACCCTCGTCAGAGCAATTCCCTGAATGTAGTTAGCGTACCTAAATTATTCCTATTTGGGTATTTTCTTTTCCCTTTTTTTCATTTTTATATGAGAACGTTATTGCAATTAGGTGTATCTCTAGATATCTCTAAGGGTGTCATTTTAGATTGGAACAATTGAGGGGTACCAAACTAAGTATTTTACCCTTAAAGGTACGACCAACGTCCCCGTCACTAAAAGATGAGAGTCCTCTACTAGACTAGAACTTCCAACAGTTATTAATCAGCCACCGCACGGGCGTAGCCAACGGGGAGTCCGAGCTAGGGTGCCTACCCCGACCTTAGGAAAGAAGCTAGAATACAATTAAAGCAAACCAGTTTTCTTGCCAAGAACCAGTCTTGGCAAGAAGCTGCCTCGGCGAAAAGAATCAATTTTGCCAAACTATTTTGCATCGCCGGTTCCGCGGATTTTCAATTGTAAGTGACAGAGCTACATCAAAAGTGGAATGTTTAATTAGGACACAATTGTCACGTACTGGATGAAAATTAATCTGTTATCGACTGAACATGCCCGATATCATTTGGGAGGCATCAAAGAGAAATTATTTGTCATTGTGAATGCGGGAAAATGTGAATGGCGTGAACCAGTGGACGACTCGTAGCTACGGAGGAAATGAAAGCAAACTTGCACGATAATATAAGTCGGCTACAGATTAACATAATCTGTCAGACCAAACCTCAACTGAATAAACAATAACTCGGAATCGAGCAACGGCAATGACGATTTCATTTTGCCTTGGATAGGATTGACAGGCCAACATACATCCAAAATTCTATTATACCCGTGGTGGGTAAAAATTATAAGTAACAAACAAACGTTTACAGAGACCAGATTTTGCTCACAGAGTGGACCAATGGTGAATATAGGACATTGACATAGCATCTCTAGCTACAACAACCCCGACAAGGTCATTAATTATGCTGAATAAGTGTTCCCGGAAATAGGTCTGAAGAAAGTTTGAAAACTTTCGAAGTAGGAAACATATATTTGATACTTGAGCACATATTAATTAAATATCTACTGGTTTAGTAATCATTGTAGGAAAACATGTTTTTTTCTCAGGATAAGACTCACAATTTGTAAATGAACAGTAAACAACTAATGGCTTGATTAGCATACAACACGCTTAATTTAAACACATTGAACTAACCTGCTTGCGAAAACAGTAAAATGAGTAACAAGAGTAAAACTCCTTTCAAAACCATTTTAGGATCCGTTAAGAAAGCTTTCAATTCTCGATGATACGCAAACTTCAAGTTTTCCAGCTGCTTCGCTCTCTTGCATAGTTCGAGCTATTAATTTGATCCCACGCAGCAATGCAAATTCTGAAACATTTCGAAGGGCAACAATAAACAAATTCATTGACAAGTCAAACACAAAACAAAGCAAAATTTCTAAAGATATATCTTTAGAAATTTTGCTTTGTTTTGTGCTAAAGATATATCTTTAGAAATTTTGCTTTGTTTTGTGGTTGACTTATCAATGAATTTGTTTATTGTTGCCCTTCGAAATGTTTCAGAATTTGCATATAGAAACCCTTACCCTATTCCAAACAATGTTCAACTGCATTTTGTCGCCTGTTATAGATTAGACACCAAAAATCGCTATGCTATCCAACACTCGCCGACTGTAGTGATCAATTTCCTGTTTAGTGACACCCTATCATAGAGCAGAACGCTTTTATTTCACCATACCCATATAGCATATACTCATACCCACCATATCCATATAGCTTATATCTGGAGTACCCCCCCTGGAGTACCCACCCCCACCCCGCCCTGGGGCACCAGTAGCGTTGAGATTGGCTGATGCGAACCACTCTGACTTATAAGTAATCATTTATTACAACCATTATAATTGGTTATTGAGAAATAGCAAAAAGTGAAAGAGTTTTTCTTAGACTGGTGAGAACGCAACATTTTCACTGGCTTACGTTTACTTTCTCGAAATTAGACTGGAAGCAAAATTAAATACTTTACTAATTATAATTTTGATGTTATAAGAATATGGCAAAAGAATGAAGAAGAACGAGAAAAGAACGAAAGAAAAGAAAGAAGGAAGAAGCCACGAAGGTTAGTTGTAAAAATGAATTAATGAAAAGATGCATGAATGAGTACTGTCAAATTAGAGCCACGTAACCAGGCCTAATTCCAAAATTGAATGACAACGGTTTCGTTTACGCTCGAACTCGATTTTTGTGATGAAGATGGATTTATTTAATCGTTATCAATTAAGGTGGATAATATCTAGAAGGACTTTTTTTCCCAAACGATATCGCGACCGTGTTACATGTTTATGCCTAAAGGTTTGTTATAATGCCTCATGTATAAATTCGCGTAAAACATAGTGACGCCAGCAAATGTACGCGTCTTTCTTTCTTTCTTTCTTTCTTTCTTTCTTTCTGTCTCTCTTTCTTTCTTTCTCTCTCTCTTTCTTTCTTTCTTTCGCTCTCTCTCTCTCTCTCTCTTATTCGGCCACGTTCAAAGAAATTTCGACAAAACGGTAGGCCTCACTCTGTCATCATCATCATCATCATCATCATCATCATCATCATCATCATCTTTATTTATCCTTCAACTATGGGTCAGCAGTTACAATGATGCCGACTGGTATAAGCCATATAAAGCTAAAGGTAAATATATATTATGATGCAATGACACGAAATTGATATCTTACGATTAACTGATCAGTAAAATCGATTCGTAAGCTGATCTGTAGAGGAAGTTCGTGTAACAAAACAAACGTCATACCGCTCAGGTAACACTCAGAGTGCTCCTTTCATCGTAACCGGAGTTCTGTGATTCGAAGCTCCAAGAGACACTTCGCTTGTTGTTTGCACTAAAAGTACCGACCAGTTCTGCTAGTTAAGCTTTCAAAAAAAATCAGCATTGAATATTCGGGGATGAACACTGTGCATCTTAAATATTTTTTGTGTACGAAAGGGTTTCGGGAGTTATGGGAAACGTTATTCAGTTGACACATAGCTGTGCGTATTTTCCGCTACGCTCAGCACTGGTCAACGAGACTGGTCAACGAGACTGATTTTCATAAATTTGCTCAGTCCTGCTTAAAGGTTCATAGTGATTATCAGCTTGCGGTTGAACCCGCCTCCCACGTAACTGTTGGTAATCACCTTGGCGATTTACATCTAATGACTGGTAATGAGTGTCCTCCTTGATTTCTTGATAAATATCGCCACGCTGTAGGTTAACGTTTCCATAACAAGGAGCCTGGCTAGACATAACGTTTTCATAAGTGATCTGGCCTTGCGCTGCTGGTCTGCTCCTAGTGTGACCCTGGTGTGACCCGGCGACCTCGTACTCGTCATGCAGCTGACCCGCATTACAATAAGTTGTTTCGGTCGGTTGATACTTGTTGCTGGACATTTCTATAACTTCCTGCTTGGAACCATCATGAATATTTCCTGAATTCCTGTTCATACCTGTCACAACATTTCAGAAATAAAAGCAAGTTATGTTACCATTTGCAGAATGTGGTGTATTCAAGATAAGTATTTACGCAATGGCAGAGTAAACCGTACGTTTTGATTGGTCTAGAGAGTTTGGGATTAAACTCCAGACGCTCGAAAGGCCCAATGAACCGTTAAGTTCTGCGCGAGCAATTCATCACTGCAAAGATTTCGTGTAGGATATTAACCGATATCAAAACAATGTACTAAACAAATAGATTCAATTTGGCCGTGCGTGTGTACTCTAATAATCCAAGGAGGGCATAAAATCGTGGTAAGACAATCAGTCAAAGTCACATACTCCTTTTTGTTATATAGACAAGAGTATTTTAGTGGAAAATTAAAATAATAAGGAACCTTTGTTTCACAGTCAAAAACGTGTAAATAATTTACAGTAATATTTGATATAAAAACTTAGCAGAAGTTAGCATTTAAAATAACTCTAATGTAAATCACACAAATACATTAAAAGTGATATAAAAAAATACATCGTAAAGTTCATACGAAACTCGACCGAGACTTGAGTGGCGTATTTTCCATATCCTCACTAGTGAGGATAACGATGTCGTCATTTCCCCCTTTTACACTGCTGTTTGTGCAAAAATACTCTTGTCACATAAGTTAATTAAAAAAAATAACTTGTGGTTAAGGAACTATTAGGATTCATCCTTACTTTATATCCTTAGGTTATTCTAATAAGAATATGGCCGGGATTTTTAAAGCATGTGAAGCCAACGATCGATATCTTAAATCCGACAATTATGAAATTTTGTGAAAAGGCGTTTACTCTGAGGAAAAGGTTTCTTAGTCTGCGCTTAGTTGTGGCTCGTATGAAAATGTGTATTGTGATAAATGGTTATCAAATTAATCAGGTTTTTTTAGGAGTTAGAGTTTACATCTGTTAACATGGCGTAATTTTTGCTGGTCATTAAAGCATTGTTTAGGTATCACGTCGTTCAATTTAGTTTACTAATTCAATCGACGGGTAAAAAACAAGGCAGCTTATTGTTCGTACATCACAATGCCCTGAACAATATTTTGCAAGTATGGGCCAAGACGTCTCTGTAACTTTATCGGCACTGTATATGACCCATTCAATGATCGTTGAAGACAAGTAATAGTTGAATTGACATTAGCAGGTACATTAACAACACCTCCAGAAATCTGTAACTGGACGTCCTCCTCTTGGAAGCTCACGCAACTGCATAAAACAAATGCCAGGTGCAACAAGTCGTTCTTCAAGCGAAGTTAATTCCAATACATCTGGCTTAACAGGAAATGACATTTTATTTGCTTTCGCACAGCAAGGTAACCTTCCTCTCTTTAAATTTGAGTCACATGTCAGACAAATCCATTCAATACTTCCAACACTTTTCACACCAGTAACAACAGAGCTAACAATACCTGGACAGCAATTAGAATAAGCGTCGCGACTACATTTTTTAACAAGATCTAAACCACAACTGATCGCAACATGTGCATACATATTCTGGACCAACTTCAAATAGAATGAAAAGACTGAATCAACTTCATCACTGTGTCATTTTTTGTATTACAAGATTTTGTAAAACAAACAAACAAAAAGAACTTTATCCTTTTACCCTGTGATGGGATGCGTTTTCGTTTTATCAAGAGAAAGCCATGAATTCCACTTACAGTTAATTTTAATAAGCCTCTCTCTCTCGTGTGGCTTCAGGCACTCTCGTGCTCTTTCAAAGACATTGAACTATTGTCAACTCTCTTGAGCCGAGCTTAACCTCACTAAAATGAGTCAAAACGTACCGTTACGTTGAGATCGGCGACGCCAAATTAAAATTGCACCAGCCAAGATCAGTAAAACAATGAACACCACCACCACCGATACAATGATAGGCGTTGGAGAGGTAGTCTCCTCAGTTGGGGGTACTTTCGTCCCTTCTGCAAAAGGAATGACCATTAAATAAAAAGAATAAGAATGCTTGGTTTTGACGATTCCGAAGCTAAACGGATCGTTGTGGGGAAGAGTTGTTGGATAAAGACAAACATTGCGCAACAAAAACTTGTTAGAATAAAAGGGAAAAAACACCTGTCGTCGTCAATTTGTCAAGACGTAGAGTGGCAAAGCGATGACGTCACATTTTGTTTTGGAAATTTCAGAGGTCAAGTAACGTCTCAAAATCTACAAGTCAAAATATAGGTCCACAGAAAATCTGCGATTAATAGCCCATATACTATTGGGAAATAAGTCGTCAATTTAAGAAAACACTCTAATATACAACTGTGCATGCATTTTAATTTTTACTCGTTCTTCTGTAATAACTCGTTGCTGTAATTTAACACTTTGCTTGGGAAAATCTGAATCATTGTTTTAAAGTAATGAAATATGAAATTCGGAAAATGATGGTAACGCATTTACCATTCTATTGCTTCATTTATAATAAAAGATTTTTTTTTTCTCCGCTACGCATAATTCGTTTTCTCCTTTCTTTTGCTGACAGTTTTTTAATATTACGCAACCCTCTCACTGTTTTCTATTCAACATTATGCTGTGCACTTTTTCTATTTGACTGCTAACTCCAATGACTTCTTTTTGGTACATAATCCGTGTAGAACTGTCAGACGACCAGTAAAAAAATAAAGGACTTATTTAATCTTTTTCGGAGTGCGTGAAATTTTTATATATAAGAAAGATTTTGAGGTATCTTGATTTGCACCAAAGTATTACCCAACAATAACTCACTTAAAGCACGCTGTTCCCTAAAAGGCTTAAAACAAACAAACAGCCCGTAATAATACTCACCTTTTGTTGTGAATTGAATGAATCCCTCGTTTTCATATCTATCATCTTTATCAAAAGACCGCTGAAAGACCGCATACTCGGTGTTGTGGTCAAGCTTTCCATTCAGATATTTTGTGGGGGCTACAAAACAAAACCGGGATGCACCAATTTAGTTCATGCTTATGGGTGTCGTCAGAGGCACTGAAGACGTTCCACCGCCGACGCCATTTTTTGGTTTGGCACAAAAATGTACTCGAAATGTGCGCAGGATCTGATTTTTTTTCAGAGAAAGACATACAATTCGCACAAAAATAATGAAAGTTTGCCAATACTATCAAAGATTGTTGGTAGCGACGTACATACTTGCCGGCTTGCCTTTGCTTACACGATTTTTCCAATTGTAGTTCACTGTCTGAAGGCCCCTTAAAGAAACGTCTGGCCGACTGCATAGGATTGTAAATGTTCAATTTTATGATAAAGGGATTTAATCCCATAGAAAATCTTTTGCTGTGTGTCATGCATGGCAAAACACGGTGGGGATGTTGCGTGACTTACAAGACACTGCTCTGCGCTTTCTTTGAGCATCAGTTATACCATCTCTTGAGTAATACTTTCCATCTCCAACGGTAAATGTTGTTCTCGACTCTTGTCTTGCAAACTCAGCTGTGATGTAAGGCTCGCCTTCCGTTCGGTTCTCGTGTACTCGCGTAACGTTTTGGTAATTCTCATCTGCTGGATTTCCTGGATCTTTTCCATTTACTAATGGAATGACAATCATTCTGAAATATCTGTAAACAAGACAACAACTTAATAGCTATGAAATCTTCCAGGAGAACGTTTCCAGAGTATTTTAAGAACATTGTAAAACATGCTTTAAGAACGTCAAGTTATTTTTCTATAAAAGGCAATGTACTTGTAATTTACTTTTACTAAATTCTTTGTTGCAATGCTAGTAAAAAGGGTGTTATAAAATTTTTTAGCGTATTGTTCTATAAATAACTTATGACGTTTTTTGAAAGGAGCAGATGATTTTTGAGCAACGTGTTAAGCAGTGCTTTCTTAAGTGACTGTGAACGGAATTTAGTTAAGTGGCTGTGTGACGAGTAAATACGTAGCTTCTTTATGACAGGAGATACTGCAAATAATGAAGACCATTTGGATGTGTTTCAGAATTCAAACCCACTTGTTGCTGTAAGAGATGATCCTCATTTCCGTATAAAAGCTATTTACTTGTAGACGAAATTCGTGACAACTATTCAAACATTCCGGAAATAGGACGAGCATTTCTAGACATAATAAGAGACACTTTCTCTTTTCCTTGCTAACTCCAGTTGAAATCAACTGGAAGTACAGCTGTATTGCTTCCTAGTGTTTTATAGATAGAACATCAGCTGTATGCTGCACAGGTTATCGACTTCGTCCCCAGCAAACTGTTGGCTGATAGCCATTAGCACATCTGAAGTGTTTTGGTCATTAAAAGAGGGCAAAAATCAGTCCAGTTGAACGACAGATCCTTGAGTGGTAAGTGTGACCAATGTCCACGTGAGTCAGAACCTCGAAGTGTTTTATGTAAAGTAAAAAAAACAGTTTGTTATACTGCTTTACATAATTCCAAGTTATCGCATGATATCCACTCTATGAATACTTCCTGCAAACGTGATACTGCCAGCCACAACAACCTTAACCAGAACTTCTTACAATACAAACCTAACTGGATTGCCATTGCTTAAGGTTTTCTTGTTTACAAACTTCACTACTGCGTTGGTGCTTCCAATGACGTCATCAGCAGGTGGTGCCACCGTAGGCACGGCTGAAATAGAGACGGCCGAAGTTGAAACAGCGTTCACAAAAAACATGGCTTAATTCCAAGTTTAACTGGTCAACCCGAAAGTTTAAACGTTACTTACCGTAAAAAAAAAACTTTTAGGAGGAGTATAACATAGCTATAACAAGCTAACCAGCAACGGCCTTTTCTTTTAAAGACGGCCTTTTTTGGTTAGTTTTCAAACCCAATTTATATGCTTTAGAAACAGCTTTAGCTTAGACCTCGTTTACATAATCACCTACAGACTTAGAACAAATGAATGCTTTTAAAATAGACTAAGGTATGAAGGATTTCTCAGTATTTTGTACACTTGTCTAGAATTTTAAGATTAACGTATGTGTACCTGATTAAAAAACAAAAACGGAAATGGGATGATATTTTGGTGAAGCTAGCGCTCAACAACTCTGAACTAATACAGTGTGGAGAGCTCTACGTGTACCGTAGAATGATTGGAGATGATTTATTGTTTACAAAGTGAAAAATTAAATGTCTTATTAGGTGTCACATGATGAACCGAAGTATCATCGAAGGCTAAATTTTCTCCTAAAATAGTGAGATTTCTTTGAGCCGTAACCAAGTTGACTATCGAAGAGGCAGACCTACATTAAACCAGGGCCGTTCACCTTACGCCAAGGTTCCGATCCACCACTGAAATGTAATGAACACGTACATAACGGAAGGAATTCTCACGCCTAACAGCTGTATTTAATTCCCTTACCATCAGTGGTTGCCTTCTTAGTGCCACTGGGTGGCCCATTGCCCTTTGAAGTCGCAGCCGAAATCCAAAATGAATATTCAGTCTTCTGTTTTAGCCCGTTAATAGTAGCATTGACAGCGGGTGCTTTGACGACAATTGCACTTTCTTTCCCTTTGACCGTTTCTTTGTAGTGTATGGTATATTGAGTAATAATACCATGTCTGGACTGCTCTGGAACAACCTCCCACTCCACCAGTACGCTAGTGCTGTTTAGCACTTTCACTTTGATAATTGAAGGAGACGCAGAAGGTTCTGCAACAACAAACAACATTAATTGCCATCAATATGGTTGGCTGTTCAATAAATCGTTTTTCTTAAGAGACGAAGACGTTGAACAATATTAACCCTCGGACGTACGAGCAAAGTCACACCCCCACCGTGGTACAAGTGGGAGTTGATGGACTCCTCTTGGGTTTTTGTTGTGTTACAATATTTTACAAGGTGTGGTTTGCATTATGGGTCAGGGCGCTGCTGGGGGCCGGTGACGTCATCCAAACTGGCCACCCTCTTGAATTTTACTCAAATGGTGGAAATGGGAAATTTTCGATGCTGGACCTGTATAATATGACATAATCAAACACTTTGCTACGTTTGGTCAACCTTTTGTGCTTTGTCACCTAAAAGGGGTAAGAAACACGCATTTTTGTTCAAAAATGGTTTGACCACCTGTTACTTATGAACACGTCTGGTAACCAAATGAAAGCAACCGATTCTCACCAAACGGAGACTAAAAGGTGTGACTAAAGGATATACGCACAGCTACTGAGGACGGCAGGTACAGATGGTTAATCGTCTTGAAATCGTCTTCTCGTAACTGATGGGATACATGGGGGTCTTACACCCAGACACCGGAAGGTTAAGTAATGTTGGGTTTACTTACTATCTTCACCCGTGCGGAGTTCAATTGGAATGCTGTCTGGTCCATCACCTTTTACGGTAGCAGCTGACAGGGTGATACTGTACAAACTGAACTTGGCAAGATTTGTCAATGTCACATCCCTTGTGGGAAAATTTACTAGTTTTCGTTTCTTTTCACCTCCTTGTGTCTTCTGGTAGACGACAGTGTAGTGAAGAATCTCTCCATTTTGCTTGTCTGTTGGCACCTCATCCCACTGGACTATAATTTCTGTTGAACTGTTGTAACGCCCTCGCACATTGTCAGGTGCAGCACTGGGCTCTGAGAACGAAATAGTATTACAACACATTTCCAAGCGCAAAACCTTTCCTTTCTTTCGCAGCCATCAAAACTAGTACTGCCTTGCTACAGTGCTTTGCATCCTACCTTCTCCATATGAATAAAGTTTTTAACTAGATTTTGCAAACCTTTTAATGTCTTTTGACAACTTTTTGGTGGCTTCGGTTTTGGCCGTCCAATTAAATCCAAGAACTATGACAGAAATAGTCACCGGTGCAAACGTGAAACTTGGCAATTGCACCTCTCACAGTTCTTTCATTATAATTGTCCAATCGACAACGGAACATAGAAACGTTGTCAATTGTCAATTAAACGATGTTAAAAAGTTGTAAAAAAAACTTACCAAACATTTTAGGCTAGTGGCAAAGTGGCAAGTTCTCAGAGCACTTTAAAGGCGAGATATAATTGTTTCGATAATCAAAGAAGAAAATTAGACGACCATGACCTCATATGTATTTGCCTGTTGACAGAAACCAACTTGGAAACTCTTCTTTCCTACGATTTTAAACTAGTTAAAGAAGTCACAAAAAACGCCTGAAATAGGCTCTCAGCCAAAATAAATTAAGGCAGGTTTTTACTGCGTTTTATGGCTCAGGCACCTTTCTTAGTACGACACCTTATGTTTCAGTGACCAAAATGTTGGGCCTTCTGGTTTTAACTCGTTCGTTTTCAAGCTTCATTCAACTGAAGATTGTACAAGATGGCGCATTTCGAATATGTGACGTAACCCCCTGTACGTTTTAGAAGACTAGGAAGGTTTTCTACTGAAGACATTAGTTTTACTGATTTAGGATATGGAAGATGTCTTGTGAAGGAGTGAAGGTTGAGTGGTCATGGCAGATGCTACTGGTCAATGTGACAGGATGGAGGAGGGACTATTGAACGCCATGGGTTTAGTTTGAGTAAGTTTCCTTAAAATGGCTATTCACCTTCTAGTTACAAATAATAAACAATATGTAAAAAATATTTAATAGCTGAATTAACAAACAACTAAGAAAATTAAAAATATACAATAGTGATATCAATATCATCAAATTATCACTGAAAATAACTAATTGCATGGTCTAAGTTAACCAAAAGAAAATATGTTAGGTCCCTATTACATCAAAAATAATACGACTAACACCCACAATAACAAGGGCGACCACGTCTTGTAATGTCTGGTTGAAATGTTAACTTACTGCCTTGATTTGTTGAAACGAATATGGAATCACTGTGAGGTCCATCTCCTTTAACGGTGGTCGCCAGAACACTTATGTTGTACCTTGTATCGTTTCTGAGACCTGTCAGGTTCGCCTGCTGGGTTGGGAAGTCAACTGTAGTTGTATTACTAGATGCATTCACACTATCTCCACCTACTTCCTGATAGCTCACAGTGTAGCTTAGTATGACACCATTTTTGTCTGCAGGGGCAACCTCATCCCATGTGACCAAGATGCTGGAAAAAGTAGTGTCCACTGGTCTTAAATTCAGAGGAGCTCCACTTGGCTCTGAGAAAATAAAACATTGAGTGGTTAAAACACGTAGCACACACTTTAAGTGCACCTAACCCCGAAATATTTTTTTCGCTAAAGTAACTCTTTGCACCTGTTCGAAAAGCATTGTGCCTTTTTTTATGAAATCCGCCTCAGTCGACTTTTTATAGGCTGTGAAAGTTACGAAATCTAGCCATCTTCTGTTACGTGACCAAGCTAGTGACGGGCATGGGTCTATTCTGATTTGCATCTCCTTAAGTCTTTGTAAACATGCATGCAAAGCAGTTCGTGACGTCAAATCAAGAGTAGACCCATGCCCCTTCTGACTCGGTTGTGCGACAAATGGTGCTCAGTTTTTCGTAAGTTTTGAAGTCCATAAAAAAGTCAAAAACTGCAAATAATGGTGAAATGGGTGCAAAGTTTTATATTAGCGTAAAAAGTATTTTGGGGTTAGGTGCACTTTAAGTTTATACACTTAAGACTTGACCTTTAAATATCTTATAAGCTGAAAATAGGGATCATTTTGAAAAAAGAAGCAAATTGCCAAACGGAGGCAATGTCATAGGAAATTTCGTACACAGACTTCCACCGGATGCCGCAGGTAGCATAGCCAGCTGCCCTAAAATGAAGAGTACAGAAACGTCATTCCAGTTCTAACAACAAAAGCAGTACACCTCCTTTCACAGTAGCTGCAAGCACTGATGACATTCATGTTTCAGTGTATTATCATTTAGGAGTGAATTGGAACTTGCAAATTTTGTGATATGTTGATGAAAAAGAATTGCATATATTACAGTGTGCCAAATCGTTTACCGTAGCTGTGGAACATACCTTTATATATAATTAGTAAAAATAGAGAGAATTTTAACATGCTTGTACGTGCTAGCCCAATTAGTCAATAAAGCTTTTTTGTGGAGGACTTGTAACATATACTACTTACTATCCCGGTCTGTTCTAACAACAATAGCAGTAGTGTGTGGTCCATCTCGTTTCACAGTAGCCCCAAAGACTGCGATATTGTACTCAACATACTCCTTTAGACCTGATATTTCCTCTGTAAGAGCTTTTTTGCACTAATTTCATTTTGAAGTGGAAGACATTGTTAAAAAGCTGTTTTAGCGTTGAAAACAAATTTTTGTCGTGTCTCAGATAAGTCTCTTCATTAGCTCAGAAGCGCAACATTGAAAATACTGGACTTCCTCACAAATTTATTTGGCAAACCTGTAGAGAATTAAAAGGCCAATCTTTTGTAGAGTATAGAGCTATCAATGAATTATATATAATTAAGCATAACCATCTGCCATGAAAAATTTGTATAGGAAATGATGTACTACTTACTATCTTGGTCTGTTCTAACAACAATAGCAGTACTGTGTGGTCCACCTCCTTTCACAGTAGATGCAAACACAGTGATGTTGTACTCAACGTACTCCCTAAGGCCTGTTATTTCCCCTGTAAGATTAGGGGGGTTCCCATTTACTTCAACATTTCCATTGTGATACTCTGTATGTGACTGGTAGGTTATGGTGTACTTAATGATGATACCATTCCATTGAACGAAGGGGACTTCCTCCCATGAGACTCTGACACTGGTTGAGCTGGTGTTATATCCACTGACCTTTTGTGGGGCGCCATCTGGTTCTAATCAATAAATGGAAAGTTTAAGTCATTATGCCTGAAGCTTCAATAACTGAGAAGTATCGAGGCCTTGTACCAGTCCGGTGTGACTTCCGATCCAACCGTGTTAGGTATCGCGCATAGCTTTTGAAGGTGAATGTGCATCCTTCAGCAAATCGTCCTTTATAAGAAACTGAAATTTAGGTTTTTGCAGTAATTTAATTATACAGGGGAAAAGTGTTTTTAAAAAGCTGTTTTTACAGTGTAGAGAATTATAAGATCGATCTTTTGTCGGTCAAACAACCATCACTGAATTATGCATAAGTATCGGCCGTCAGAGTACTATACGTTTAGTAAAAGCGATAAATTACTACTTACTGTCCTGGTCTGTTCTAACGACAATAGCAGTACTGTGTGGTCCATCTCCTTTCATAGTAGATGCAAACACTGTGATGTTATACTCAACATACTTCCTTAGGCCTGTTAATTCCCCTGTAAGAGCAGGAGGGTTGCCAGTAACTGTGACATTTCCATTATGATTCTCTGTAAGTGACCGGTAAGTGATGGTGTATTTAATGATGATACCATTTTGTTCAACGACTGAGATTTTCTCCCACGAGACTCTGATGCTGGTTGAGCTGCCGTTATGTCCATTCACGTTTTGTGGAGCACCGTCAGGTTCTACGAAAGAAATGGAAAGATAGATTAATTTTGCGTGACAATCGTTCAACAAGACGTCCCAGGGACTTGTACAAGACTGCTTAAGCTTGTGACTCCGTAACCAACTGTATTGCGTATTACCTTCTGGTTATAGTACATCTATCTGCACACTGTATTTCGTAAAGGAAGTGAGATCTGTTTTTATTGCAGCAATTTCTATAACCTTCCTTTTCTTTCTTAATTACCACTAAGTGGTAACAGAACTATTGTTAAAAAAGGTGTTTTACATTTGAAAACGAAATTGTTCCATATGACATATGGTTCTTCCCATAGGGTTTTGGAAATACCAGACGTTTTTGCCATATTATTTGTCAAAAGTAAAGAAATTACATTTTCATCAATGCAATATTCTGCAGAGAAAGAAGTGAAAAGGAAACAAATTACTACTTACTGTCCTGGTCTGTTCTAACAACAATAGCGGTACTGTGTGGCCCATCTCCTTTCATAGTAGACGCAAACACTGTGATATTGTACTGAACATACTTCCTTAGGCCTGTTATTTCCCCTGTAAGAGCAGGAGGGTTGCCAGTAACTGTAACATTTCCATTGTGATTCTCTGTTAGTGACCAGTAGGAGATGGTATATTTAAGGATGATACCATTCCGTTGAACGACTGGGACTTCATCCCACGAGACTCTGATGCTGGTTGAGCTGCTGTTATATCCATTCACGTTCTGTGGAGCACTATCAGGTTCTGATAAAGAAATGGAAAGATAACGTTATAATGAAGTATCTGAAAATCCTTCAACAAGGGGTCGCAATGGCTTGCACCGCGCCCTGATTGCAATGGTCCCGCACGATCCAACCGTATTACTTATTACTTACAGCTTTTAACGGTTGTCGTGCAATTTTTTGACGCATTATTCTTTAGAAAGGAACTGAGATAGCGTTTAGCAGCAATTTTGCTATTCCATTGCAAACGTTTGCCACAAAATTGTTTTATAGTTGAAAACAAGAATTTTTGTATATATTTTCTCCTTATAGATTAATGTTCCCCGTAGCTTTTTGAAAATACTGGACTTTCTCACCACATTATTTGGCAAACGCGTAGAGAATAATAAGATCGATCTTTTGAGGACTGATAGATTCAGCAATGAGCTAAGCCTAATAAGCATCTGGCGTTAATGTATTGTTGAAAGAAAAATTACTACTTACTATCCTGGTCTGTTCTAGCAAAAATAGCAGTACTGTGTGGTCCATCTCCTTTCACAGTAGATGCAAACACTGTGATGTTATACTCAACATACTCCCTTAGCCCTGTTATTTCTCCTGTAAGAGCAGGAGGGTTGCCAGTAACTGTAACATTTCCACTATGATTCTCTGTTAGTGACCGGTAGGTGATGGTGTATTTAAGGATGATACCATTCCGTTGAACGACTGGCACTTCATCCCACGACACTCTGATGCTGGTTGAGCTGGTGCTATATCCACTCAGGTTTTGTGGAGCGCCGCCAGGGTCTAATAATGAAATGTAAAGTTAGTTATTTTGAGTGATCATCCTTTAAAAAGACACCCCAAGGACTTGCACCTGTCTGCTTGTGACGCCCAATCCAATGCATTATTACCAATGGCTTTTCAGAGCTATCGTACATCTTTCTACACATTTTTGTTCAGGAAGGGACTGGGATTTTCCTTTTGTAGAAATTTCACTACTAAGTGCGGGAGCTATTGTTTAAAAGCCGTATTAAGGGAGCGGTCATTAATTATTAGGGGGGGAGGGCCAGTAAAATTTCACAAAGGAGGGCCCAAAAATATTAACCCTCCCTCAAATTAAGGTCAAAAAATCTTGGCCCTCCACATAGCATCAGCCCAAACAATTGTGACCCTCCCCCAAAATGAGATTGGTCGCTATTCGATTTGTTCTAACATGAAGTCAATTTGAACACTTGAACAATTTGAAAAAATTCATGGTGAGATACCAATAAGCTAATCAGCAGGGACATAGCGTGCGATGTTTCAGTTGTACGCACGAAGAGAGTATTTCGAGAACCCGAGGCGCCCCCCTCTAGGGGAGTCGGGGGGCATGCTCCCCCAGAAAATTTTGAAATTTGGGGTCTAGGAAATGCCATTTTCTGCATTTTTTCGGGGACATTTTCAATAAATAAATACGTAGTAAAACGCAATAGTAGTTGTTTATTTTATTAATGTGTCAGCCAATTGGATAAGTGTTTTCGGTAAGGCTACAGTATGACGAAAAAAGAAAAAATGGTGACGCCATTGTTGACAGTTCACAAGCAAAGTCTACCATTCAGACAGGTAACCTCTGTTACTACACCGTCAATGTCAACGTCCTTGATCTTATGGATGTGCAGAATTAAGGGAGCTCAATCTCTTGTCACTCATGGTACTTCAAAGAGGAGTTTTCAGCCTCATCATCAGCACGAAAGCTACGTTCAGCAGTGCATGTTGAGACAGGATACGTTAACAGTGTTACAAGCACAACATATACTACGGGATAAAACTGGGGGTTTGCGTGATCAAGAGTCTCAACCAAGTCTTTGGCCTTACATGCTGATCATTTCCGTTCCATTTTTGTGCCTCCATCTTGTGGCTTTGGCTTTGAACTCGTCCCCAGTGATCTCCGTATCACTTCGTAATAGCTGTAGACGTGACCCGTTTATTGACATTCACTATTGTTCACAGTGTTTCTTTCCATTCGTAATGGAATAATGAAAAATTTTACACAAAGTTGCATCACTATATGATACGAAATAATATAACAATTTAATGATAAAAATGCCTTCAGGCAATAGAAATATATATTTTCTCGAATTTCAGCTTTACGCCCGTGCGTACGTGCGTATATGGACGCTACGCCCTGAATTCAGAGAATTATTAAAAATAACGGCAAATTACCTGTGGCAAAGTGTGCCTGGACACAAGTGTGCAAATTTGGTTCCGAATTAGTATAAACTCTTTAAAAACATGAAGTCAGGTGTGTATTTAAAAACGCTGCCAAGAAAATATTCAAATGGTTGAAATTTTGACATTCAAAGTATTCTAGAGTTATTTTTGCAGCGGCATTTCGCTTACCATCTGGGGACTGGTGATTAAATAGAAACTTTGAAATTTCCCGCTCTCCCCTTCCACGTCCTGCAAATTCGACCAGATTTTGTGTGGTAATGCTCTCCTCCTCCCTCTTCTCTTCCTCCTCCCCCTCCTCCACAACTGCTTCGCCTTCGTCTTCAATTTTATCATACACTTCGTCAAAATCCCCTCTATCGTCAATATCACTTCCAATTTCCTGCACCAAAACATCGCCATTATCGTCGCTATCACTGTCTTTGGGAACTTGAAGGCTATAGGGAACCAGCGACCTACCAATGTCTGCTGTTATGACATCCCCGTTTTCTCGTTTTAACGTCCCCCTTTCAACTTCCGCTTAGCAATGTACATGCCCAGTAAAGCAACTTTCAGGTTTTTAATTTTCGTTCCCTGTATATGGCTTCGTAATCTTCGTAATCTTCAAAGAATTTCCGCTTCTCTTCTCGGCAGGTTTGCACGCTTCCTACTCTCCGCTCTCCGAGCAAATAAAATCTGTAATTTAAGATCCTTTCGCAGGATGGATTAATCTCCTTCGGGAAAATCATGTACCCAAACCACATGACTCGGGAACTATCAGGTAGAACTTGCTGCGTGTGTATAGAAACTATTGAAACATTCCTTAAAAAGCTTGAAAAAACTCTCAAGGAACACCTCAAAACAACCATACACTCTTCGCACCAGATTTTGACTGGGCGCAAAACTGCTCATGACTTTGACGAAATGTTTCAATTGCAATGCTATGAAAAGGGAATTAGACTGTGTACGCTCTGTACTAGTCGAGCTGCAGCAAACTTGCGAATCAGCGTTTAAACACATTTTCTGCGACGAAAAGGAAGACTTGTGATCAAGTAAACAGAATAGCAACAAGAGGAAGAAACTGGAAAAGGTGAGGCATTTAGTTAGAATGGATGAGATTTAAGAAGATTGCGGCAGAGCTGCCAGAAGGAAAGACGTGCACAAAGGTTTTACGCACAAAGATTGTCATCCAACTAGGAAAGAGACAAAGAAATGGGCCGCCGTGTTGATATCTTCAGGATGTATAGTCTTTTAGATGACACTGCAAAATCCGAACTTCGTAGGTTTTTAAGTTTTGCTGGAACTGAAAGTGGTGACGACGCAAATTATGACGATGAAAGTGCTGGCGAGGCAAGTGATGCTGCTGCAGATGATGGCAATGAAAGTGACGGCGACGAAGCTGATGATGGGGCAGGTGATGGTGTTGAAAGTGATGGCGACGAAGGTGATGACGATGCAGGTGTCAG
>Ga0126336_10000139_pt1 | contig 21245 bp, 7 predicted proteins | sample SidCmetagenome_FD_92530 | JGI IMG/M metagenome (GOLD analysis project Ga0126336, IMG submission 92530) | Coral microbial communities from El Islote,Puerto Morelos, Mexico - Siderastrea C C metagenome | ecosystem: Host-associated > Invertebrates > Cnidaria > Coral | place: El Islote,Puerto... | reverse complement strand
TCAATTCATCGCGTTTACGCGACGAAATTCTAACGAATTTTTGGAGCCACTTTAGCAGCCTTGGCCAGGGGTTTCTCCGACCGCCATTTTGAACGAGGAGAAGGCCCTGGGGACGAGGTTGAGTCGTTTACCTGATCTTTCTATTTTACATTAAATTTATCAGATTTAAACAGATGCATGAGGTATTGCGAAAAATGTATTTATAAATAAAAGTTAATAAAAGAGAAAGGCCTGTTATAATCTCTAATCGTGTGTATCAACTTATTATCAATTTTAGTTTACATCGCACGCCCGGTGGAGTTTTAAATATTTTAGCTGAGAAGCGGGATTGTGTCTCCATAGATAGGCCACAGCGTGGGAAAAAAATTGGTCGATGAACAAAAGGAAATCATGGTCAAAGAAGACGACTGATAGAAGTCTTGCGAAGAAAAAAGGAAACGGTATGCGGATAGTGAGAAAGGTTCCTCTTGTTATGTCGCTCCCACTCTTGTATTTAATATGGATTTCACGCCACTGCTGTGCGGTCCCCTCCCCCTTCTCCGACAACTAGCGGCTGATGTAGCGTGTCTTCGCCAGAGCAAGGAATCAACATAATCAGTTATCATAAAACAGGGTAACGAGCAGCGTGACTACGTGACAGTTAATTACAGCGTGACATTAGAATTGTGTGCGAAGTAAATAAAGCTCGTCCTTTCCCTTCTCTTCAAAGACACGTCTGTTAGGGGTCTCAACTTGCTCACAGTGTATTCAACTCCTGATAGGCGTGGAAAAAAACTTGCAAAATTCAGTAGGTCGCCATTAGAATGCTTTGTCACTTGCGTTCGTTTCGAGGCGTTTTAAACGATGCGTTACATTCCGAAGGTTCAAATTACAAGCAGCTGTCGACTATGCAAATTTGTTCAACATACGCTTTGAACTATAAATAACCCGAAGTAAAGTTTGGTATCTTGTAAAGATTTTACTCTAACTCCTTTATCACCACTGTAACTTGGATTTTTGATACTAGTTTCATTCAAGTTTTCAGTTTTAGGTCTGGAATAGCTAGGAACAAGCCCCCGCAAATCCCGATGTTATTTTGTCTAATTTGCATAAGCGGGTTGAAATTTAATTTGTGCTAAAGAAGCAGATTCTCACAGTTCATCTATTTTTAGAACCCGTTTTGGGTCTCGGCTTGTACTTGTAGTGTTTCTAGTCGGATAAATATTCTGCTTTGCTTGCAAACAGCACCGAAATATTTATATCCAGAATAAATAAATTGTTGTATTAACCGTATGCAAGAACCGCTTGCTTCTCAGCTTGTGATTCTCGTTATTTATCTTTATCTTTATCTTTCTTTTGTATTTCCACTAGAAAGCGAAAAACAATTGTCGCCGTCAAGCTGGTCGGAAGTCAAAATGTTCCTTTACGAAAACTAATAATTCCGCTTGGAAATTAATAAAGGAAAACAGAAACAAACAACATATGTGTGAATTCACGCGCTTAAGTAGATCCCAAATTGACGAGTTCGTCTTGTGTATAATTTCTGATGTGTTTGCTGCTGTGAAAATTTGTACTACGACTAAGTAAACGCAGGACAACATCGAGAATAAAATCCTGCCAGACCTGAAGTATACAAAACAGCTACAGCGCATTCGAAGTAACATTAAATAGTTCCTGTTAATCGCAAAACTCTTCAAAGCCCGGGGTCGTACTCCCGTAGTATAAGCTGTATGGGCATGTGCCGCTGATAAGGAGGGCTTCAGTGTCCCGGTGGCACACCCCCACCCAACATCTCACAGAATCCCCCGCAGTCTCACAGACGAAGACAGATACCGTATATCGTATATTGCCGTTCTTCTAGCCTTCGACATTAGCCATGACGTCAGACGTCATTGGCTAAAAATTCCCCATCGAACCTGTTAGTTTTATCGGAAACTTGCCGTCAGTTGCGGACTGAACGATTACAGCGCTATCAGGCAAATAGAAGCAGTAAAACACACCCGAGCGATCCCATATCAGTAAAAACGTCCTCCTTCAACTCCTCAGAGTATCTGGGCTTCACTGACTTTGTCTCTGTTTGTTTTTCCTTTCTGCTGTCTTTCTCCAGGTGGTTTTAGCCCTTTTCCAGTTCAATATGTATGCGGGAGTGGGAACAAGTAAAACGTGACTGACAATATCTTATCAGCGAAATTCTTTTCATTACCAGTGACTCCGGAGGTTTTACCGTTTCATTGCTTGGCGTTATCACAATGTAACATACGAAATTTTGGCCGCCAGTTTTTGTTATGCCCTTAAAGATGAGAACTCTTTTAAGAAAAATTTCGACGTTTCAATCTGGCTTGCCAGGAGTCTCAACTCTTGTTGGAATTTTGAATTATTGTTCTTTTGGAACTCAGTAAAAGCTGGGTTAGGGTTTTTAAGCTGCTGTGTTTTCATAGAGTTTTAAATTTTCCCATAACAATTCACCTTGCAACATTGTTTAATTAATAAATTTCATGTCCAATCAAAAGTCAAGTCATGGATATGTGCATACCTGATCTTCTTACAAATCAAGTTGAAAATGAGCGTGGCTGGCACGACCAGACCTGGTAATGGTTGCGCATGGATAGAAATGAAGCGACAACTGCCCTTCTAAGCACAGGCTCAAAGTTCAAGTATGAGGGTTGAGTGAGTTTTTAAATTAATGACTTTCGCAGAGTAGAGAAGTGTTTATAATGCTAAATGACTATGTTTTCTTAAGAAAAACCCTCCAAACGGTATTTTTTCTGGAAACAGTTAGCATTAAAATATTGGCCAATTTAACAACAAACTCGAAAAATGAAGGGAAAATAACGCTAAACAGTAAACCCCAATGGCATTTAATATTCTTTAATTTATTGTTGTCACCTATGTGTTTAAAACGATGATAACATTGTATCAATGTAATTAATTCACTGATTCGCTAAGATATATTTGTAGAGAAAATGAGTAGGGCTCTGACAGAATAAAAATATCGCGGAAATCAGTCAATTACAAGGAAATGGCCCCTCAAATGAAAGAAAATACCACAGTTAGTACCTTGGCAAGTTTAAGAAAGTTTGGATGTAAAATAACTAAACTACGAGTTTTCAGAAATTGAGCAATTCCCATCGACTTTATTGAGAAAATGCCATTGATTCAGTTTAGTGTCTATTCAATCGACTAGTTCAAAACATGGCAGGGTCACCAAATTTGACATATTAAATCGATTGACATTAACAGCTTTGTTAAGATTATTCCTTGTGGACAGTTTATTTATTTACTTATATATATATATTTATTTATTTATTCATTTATTTATTTATTTATTTATTTATTTATCTATTTTTCATTAGTTTGTTGTTTTAATCTGCTGCTTGAACTTCGTTGTTTAGGATACCATGGAATCCAACTGATAGCAGCATTATAGTCTGATGCTGATGCTAATGCATTATAGTCTGATGCTGAGGCTGATGTATTACAGTCTGATGCTGGCATATAAATATTGGGTGTCGGCTTGTCTGACTGTCTGTCAGATCGTTTCCAGTGACCTCTACTCGTTTCCGTGGACACCGGTTTAAAAAGATATACATGTACTTGTCTTGCAGCTCGAAAAACTTCACACTCAGTTTTTTAAATGTGACCTAGGGAATTCTGCAAGATTGCAGCTTCACTTAAGAAACAGGTTATTCCCGTTTACTAGTGTTTGTTTTATTCGGCATCATTTCTTACTTCCATCTTATTACATTGCATGTACTTCTTCCGTTCGTTCAAGTAGTTTCCAGGGTGGAAAGGGGTCTAGCACTTAGTTGGATTCCCCCAGCGTACTTTTTCAAGCCTTGAATAAATACGGAACCAAATGATCTTGTAAGCAAGCAAGAATAAAGGCAGTGCGGAAGGATAACAGAAGTAGGTCTGTGTGTGATTTATCAATTTAAGCGATTACTTATTAAATGATCTTAATCTTTAACCGACGAAGTCGGGTTAGTGCAGTCGTGAAGAACAGTGGATTGGAGTGGTCGGTCAAAATATGTCGTATAAGGCTCATAAGGTGTGTATTTCGCTATGGCCGATGGGATGGGATGACGTGGGAACAAGAGCGGACGAGTCGCCATTTTGAATTGGCAGGTCAAGAAAGGTGACGGAGGCTTGGTGGAAGATTTGTTTCGACTGTGTTGTGGTATAATTTTGTGCTGACCTCTAAACATATGGAGAAGAAGTTGTACACAGACATCGATTAGTACACACGCGCACGCACGATAGGATAAGGGTCCACATAAAAAGAGTATCGTAGGTATAGAAGCACACGTCCCCCGAGCAGTGTTGGTTTTGGCCGGACTGAAATATCTGGGAAATACTAGTGAAAGAAAGCAAGGAGGACTGATAATAACAGGAGGTGAAGTCCAGTGGCCATGTTGATGCTGGTGGGACCAAAATGTTGCTGGGACATCGTAAGGATAGAATCGTGCTCAGTAAACGTTATGAAAGGAAAATTCTGGTGTATGTTGTTGTGGTTATGTTTACCAGCTGCCAACGTTAAGAAAGGTTATTCACAGGTGGGAAATGAATTACTACACGAGGCTGGATCTCCTTGGATAGTATAAGCGGCACAGAAGGATATACCAGTTAGTCTTTTTAATTTTTCTGCTTTACTTTTGATTTTGAACCGATTTGTTCGATTTTAGAGTTCGAGACACTGACTTGCTGACTGCGGAAGAGCAAACCACATTTAACGATTACGTCATAAGACATGCTTTAACGTGTTTGAGATAATGCGACGACTTCGCTTTTCACTAATTTCTCCAGATTCTGACGATGTGCCATATTCACAACAGTATATAAATACATCGCTCACAACTCTCGGTAACGGCATGTTCAATTAAGGACAAAATTTATCTTTAAATTTTTATTCTAATTCAGCAAAATATTCAAAGCGATAAGACAGATGAGCTGAGTCATCAGATTTTAAACATTACGTCATTTGGTAACGCAAAAGACAAAAGCTGTCACAGTTTTCGTCACGCCGGTTAGCACGTTGAGATTCTGATGATGTGTTTGTCTTTATCGATAATCATGTTTTTATAGTGTTCTATTCACAACAGTATATAAATACATCGCTCACAACTCTCGGTAAAAGCATGTTCAGTTGTGGAGAAATTTATATCGACATTTAATTAAACATTACGTCATTCGGTAACGCAAAGGGCAAAATACTGTCACAATCGCCAGTTAACACGTTGAACCAAGTAAAAACATTTATCGAGGGTGAGTGGGTCAAAACGACTGGTAAATGCCTATAATGCGCTTTATTTAACCGATAGAGCATAGCAATGATTTATTTTGTATTTGCATTCACGATTCGGCTTAAGGAGCTCTTGACGTCATGATTAAAGGAGACTGTACACAAAGCGTGGTTCCCAGGCGTGGGAAAAGTTCAAAGTAAAATAAAATTTGTCGTATTTATTTATTTATTTTTTTAATTCTTTTGGGTTGTTACGGTGCCCATACTGATCAATCGTAAAGATGTGGTTACTTTTATATTGGGAAATTTATCGCCCACTTTTTGAAATGAGTCTGTTCTGAGAGTTGTGATGTTTTTTGTTTTTTTTTCAGGGTTTTGAGGAGGAGCGACCAAAAGACAGCGAAAAAAGATCTTGAGTAAAGAATGCATGCGGTCATGGGCGTAGTCTGTGGAGCTGTTTGGTGAGAAGAGGGTGAACAATTCAGTTGACCTCCTTTCGAGGGTGTTGGTCGCCTTTTCAGTTGGTCAAATTTCAACGTTAGTTACAGTTACGCACTTTTGCTGCAACTTGCTGTTACAGATCCTTGAATGTTATTGAACCTGCAGTCGCGCACGCCTCGCCTGCTATCGTTTTGATACGAACCAACACTTCGTCGGTTCTGCACGCATTGCGGGCCTATGTTTAAGTTAGAGACACGGCATTCATGGAAAGCAGGTTTAGTAAGCATTGTAATGTTTAAGATCAGTCTTTTTAGCAGGTTGGCATATATATGGTTTGTTATTTATTGGATGTATTCCTGACAAATTTTACCGTGTTTAAATAAAAATTGAATTGAATTGAATTGAATTGTGTCTGATGACATGACCAAAACATTTCGTCATCAAACGGTTGCTCTGCCAGATTAGAAGCGAAAGAAGACTTGGCCTTCCCTGTTTTCACCTTGTGGAAGGTAGACATGATTTATTCGCCAGAAAATTTGGTTTTCGCGTATGATGTTATCAGATTCCAAGTAATGATATATTTACTTTGCGTACCTTTTCAGTGTACGCAGTCTATAAGTGAACCAGATCTATGCCAATCCCGTACCCTTAACAGATATACACTGGTTTATATATCCCAATAGGTATCAGCAAATAAATGTCCGAGGTTAACTAACCGTGACCTAGCATCTCATTTAATATACAACTATGGCGTCGTTTTACCATAAAAGGACACGGGAACTCGCAAAATATGAGATTGTATCGCACCGTAGATTCTTCGGATTCAGACCTCAAAATAGCAATTTTCCCCATTAAAGTTCGAATCGCTAAACACGTGGATACTCGTAAATTAAGCGCCGAAAGCGTGGGTTGTCGCGCGCATACCTCGCACGCCGTATATTCACACTAGTTCCAGAAGTTTCAGCGGCTGGTTCGTAGGCCAGGTCGCGGACCAGCTCACGCAAAAATACGGACGGTGTTAGAGTCTGTTCCAGCTTATGAGCCGGTGTTTTGCAATGTAATGGCCCGATGTGAATGTGTCTGAGTAGGTGGTTAGTTACGGGATTGGTACAAGCGTTGAATATCTGCATGTGTTCACTGTGCATTGGTCTTCCAACACTTATTGAATAAATCACCTAAACGACAAGGTGATAATGTATTAAATGAAATAATCATTCCTTTCAATTCCATGGTTTTACGGATGATCATCGTAAAATATCCACACGTATTATCTGTAAAACTGTCAACTAAGGTGTATTTATTTCCGTCTAGATTTACTTCTCATTTTACAGTACTTGACATTGCTGGTGAGCTGATCGACTTGAAAAACAAATTATGATTAGAGCGAGTCTTCAGTAACCTAATGGCTGACTACTATCTCTCCCTGAATAGGATGCTAGTCCATCACAGGATTGCCCCCCCCCCCCAGGTTATCTGTTAGGGTTTCGTAACTGTTTACTGGTACCCCTGGAGTTATACACCAGTTTGGAGAGAGAGAGACTGTGTAGACTAAACTTTCTGGTGTAAGGTAACTTACTTTCGATCGAAAAAGTCAATAAAAGCCCAACACGCTAACCACTGCACCACAGACTATTCATAAAGCTCTTTCAAAAACATATTGTCTGTTTAAAGTCATGATTCAATGAAAGGCAGGTAAAAACTCAGTTTGACACAACTGCAACCAGACAGGTGATGTGTTGCTAACACCTACACTGCAGGTCATGAAGCCTTTGTTCTAGTTTTCCCAGTGCCATCATAAACCCTAAATCGCACCCCTTATCACAAATAGTTCATGACAATTTAGTAAGACTACGAGTTAACTGCCTGTTAGGACTAAGCTGTCACTGGTAAGTTACGTCTTTTTGCGTTATCCACGTGATTCAAAACGCATTCATTTATGCACGCATGAAACCCCTGTAGTTTATTCAAATCCCAAGAATATCTCCATGAAGAATAATTTCTTTAAAGTAAAACAAGCGAGCCGAAACAAGAAGACTCAACGCACTTTGAATATATTTTCATAAATTTGAAACAAACGCTGCAATGAAATAGCTTATTTATTTATTGGTTTAGTCAACACATTAGTTCTTCTAGAAATTAGATGGTCTCTAGTGGCCGGGCTTATACTGTGATTTGCTACCCCCAAGCTAGTGTGAAGGTACTCCACTGAGATAATCTGAAAGAATTTTGCCAATTCCAGCTAGAGGTCAGAGCGCGACTTGAACCTGGGGTATTCCGATTTTAAGTCCGACGCCCTAACCAATTTTTTTCACTCTTCAACAAGATGTTCAAATTGCCACCTGTCCACACTAATAAGTTTCCGCAAATTTCCAAAGTTCTCCACTTTTGAAAGCTTCTTCAAAGTATTTGTTTTTTAACGACGTTTTCAATCTTTTTAGTGTGGACCATCAAAAAGTATGGGTTTTCAAACAAAAACACGTTAGTCATTCTAAAGGGTTGCTGTTCTTTTTAATGTGTTGTTATAAATGAATGTTTTAAATTTTAGGTTATTTGTATAACGGATCAAAATATTATTAATTTGTGTTTTGTCTGGAGGTAAGACGATAGTAAATTTAGGAAACGAATTACAACAAGTACATCCTACAAGTCCAGTTCAAGGGTTTACGATTAAAGGGTCTATTTTTTTCGTTCCATTTACAGGGAACCAATTCTTGCTATCCATGTAAGGAGGTGACTTATTCGTTTTGTTTGGTTTCTGAATCTCTCTGATCTTACCTCAAGGCTGAAAGTTCATTTTGTTTTCCTTCCAGCCGGCTCTGCTCAGGCCCGGTAAGATAAAGAGATGAGTAATGATGAAATGAAAGAGAGGAACAAAGATGTGTCACGTGAGCCAAGTCACCTTGATGAGCCATCAAGTTCCAGCGACGATGATACATTCTGCACGTGCCCCACAGTCAACCGGAAATATGTCATTCCAAAAATGTTTTATTTCTTTTACTTTGCAGGACTTGGCGCCGTGTTGCCATATCAACCTTTGTTTTATAAAGAACTTGGCATACCAGCCAAAAAAGCGGGGATAATTTCTGGTGTCCAGCCCTTTATATCATTTTTATTCACCCCAATATGGGGGGCCTTGGCTGACAAGTCCAGAAAGGGAAAGTTAATATTCACCATCTCTTTTGTGGCGCTAGTTGCCATAGGAATAGCTTATTTGTTGACACCAATGCCATCCTGCAAGCATGGGGCAAGCGGGGAAACTCATCGGGAGATAAAGGGAAATCGATCTGTTCTTTACAAAATCTCTCAAACAATAGCAGCGTCTCAAGAATTAAATCGATGGCCAGTGGAAATTGAAGAAAAAGAAATCAATTTACTGACACTACAGGGGAAGAGGCCAGGTAGTTCCCAGGATTTTGACGCGTTTTTGTACTTGTTGCTAGTCTGTTTATTTGGAACGCTTTTCTCGTGCCCAAGCCTTGCTCTCGGAGATGCTGCTGCTGTCTGTCTCTTAAGAAGAAACAATGACGTACACAAATACGGCAAGCAAAAGAAGTGGGCGTCAATAGGGTGGGGTCTAGCAGCGTTTTCTTTTGGAGCGATAGTAAGTGACAGATACCTTTGTCCTTTTGTACCAGGACAAAAGGCAATTATCGACTACAGCTTATGCTTTTATGGCTCCATCACCTTAAAGCTGTTAGCGCTATTTTCAGGCTTGCGTCTTGACTTTGATATGAATGGAGATAAGGATGATGACAAAAATACGAGCAATGAGAGGGAAAGAGGCGTTATAGCTGCTATCAGAGCCGTCAGTGAACCGCGTTATCTAATGTTCTTTGTAATTGTACTCTACAGTGGAATGACTTTTGGTATGATTATGGGCTTCTTTTTCTGGCATTTGGAAGATTGTTCTGCTCCACAGATATTGTTCAGTATAATCCCGGTGGTGCGATGTATTGCTGATATCATAGTGTACACGGTATCCCCTCACGTAATTACTAAAATAGGTGTTCAAAATCTTATTTGTCTTGTTCTGATGGGATACGTCTTGCGAATGGCCTTTTACGCCTCCGTTACCAATCCCTGGTATTTTCTTCCTCTTGAACTTTTGTCCGGGCTGACCTCTGCAGGGGGCTGGGCGGCATTTGTGGCCTATATTGCTTATCATTCCGTGGAGGGAGCCCCTGCTACATTACAAGGTAAAATTCTAAGATAAGTAAAATCTTTTCTGAGTCAGTATTGTGTTTTTCTCATAAAAGCATGTTGTTGAAAAAATCAGTAAACTGAGTTACGAATTAAAAACGATTGCAGGGAAATTTCAGTACAGAACAAAATTAGAGTTCACCAAATGAAGGGATAGAAAATTAACTGAGAAAAACAAGTTGAGATTATTTGCATCAGTTGTTCTGACATTTCACTCTCTGGAATGGATTTTCAGCCTCTAAAACAGTGAATGGAATGAGCAACTGTTGTTACTCCCAAAGGTGCTTTATTGTTTTGCCTATTGTGTGACTGTTGTCCTTTTTCAACAAAGAATTCTGGATTTGCATATGGCGACAAATAAAACTACTAAAAAAATTCTCGTATTTGAATCAAGAGTTGTTATGAAGTTCAGTAAGCCCAATGGCTTTCTCGGCTTAAAGGGTTGCGCCTATTGAAAGTCGTCAATGATTGGCTTTAAGTCATTTTCATGGACGTCACAGAACTGCGTTTCTGGGAGTTCTTTATTCTTAGACGCCATATTTGTTTACCTGTTTCAATTTTGATTTTTTTAGCATAAATGAGTATGCCCACAGAAAACTGGGGGACTAAATTATCATGCGTAGACTAACAGTGGCAGACTAGCTGTTCACCTGGCCGGTGTCGCCAGTTTAACAAGGCTGAGAGGGTAGTACGGAAGAGGAGACTATATGCAGACAAAATTGGTTTTGGTGATAAACTAATTTTACGCTGCGAAGCACATGGCATTTGAGTTTTTCCGGGTTGTAGGGTAATTCTAACTAAAAAATTTTGCTTGTAAACCCGGGACAACGTTGTCTCGGCTGTAAGGGTTGTCTCGGCTGTAAAGAGAACCCTTGTACGAGGGTTACCCTGTCTCCTTGTAAACTGTTCCTTAGTTATTTTGTTAATTAAGAACTTTGACCAGCAAATTAACTGATTATGGGATTACTTTACTGGCATTCTGGGCAGTTTAATTATTACGATATGGACATAAAGTTCACAAAATGCCTTTACAAAATCGTTTGTAATATGTGTTATATTTTTCTCGACAGGAATGCTTCATGGCGCGTATCATGGCATAGGTCATGGACTGGGAAGAGTAGTTGGCGGCTTCCTTTTCAGTTATTTGGGAGCTCAAAGAACGTTTCTCATATTTGGTGGTGTTGGAATAATGATGTTGATAATGTATTTCATAGTTAACAGAAACTTCGATGCCACTAAAGAAAAATAAAAGTTACTTGTGTTTATGGGTTTGAGCCGGCTTTCAAGTCACAGTACTTCAGGCTATTTTTAGTTTTCTGTCGAGCCTAAATAAACAACTGATTATCAACCCATTATTAATACGTTGATTTTCTCTCGAAGTCTTTTTCTATCGTTTCGATCAAAGAACCATTAAGAAGTTGCAATCCATCATTTTCATTATCATTGCTTTACTTTTTTGAGCGTGGAAAAAAAAATGAAAAAACAAGGACACCTGTTCCCTTTGATTTTGAGGAAGTATGTTGACTTATTTTAGACCAGAAACATCATATTTTCCATATCCAGTGTGAGACCATCCTACAAAATTCATACCCAATAGACAAAACCACACCTACGTGTATCTCAAACAGTTCTGATACCTTAATTTTCCTTGCTTATTTTAGACAGCCATGGATATTAATTACAAGATCCTAATGTATAACTCATATACCTCATATGGGGTAGGATCCTGGTAAGCCGTCTTTGTCGCTACTCAGTGGTCAGGAACGGGTTCAATTCCTCGTCTAGCCTTGTACTTACTGGATGTGTTACGGTAGTAGCCAGTCTAGCTGCGGCTAGCCTTGTTAAAGCCGATGTTCTTAAAAAGGTTAATGTTCAAATTGTAATGTAGTTTGTTTGTCTTAGGTTACAGAACAAAGTAAATTACCGGCCTTTCTTAATTGTAATGTAATGTAATGTAGTTTGTTTGTCTTAGGTTACAGAACAAAGTAAATTACCGGCCTTTCTTATGAAGCGTTATTATTTGAAAATAATAAACACTTGGCAGGACCGTCAGACAACACGCAATAAAACATACAGGTTTGCTCACGGTTTATTACTGAGTTTGTTTATAACAGCAAAAATAAGGAGAACACAGAAACTAGCAAGAGCATACATAACAAAAGATAACTTCATTCCGGTAAACTGCACGAGTAACCCACCCATGAAACCACCAGTTGCAAACCCCAACCCCATATAAACACCATTCAAAATACCTTGTACGGTGTTCGAGGCTCCCGGGTGCAAACCGACATATGATACACAAGACGACCACAATGCCGCGGTGGTAATACCTTGGAGTAACTCCGCTGGTAAAACAGCCCAGGGGCTCTGAACGAAATAAAAATAAATGAAACGAAGGGAGTAACAAAATAAAGCGAGATAAATAACATTGATGTGACCGAGAAAAGAGAGGAGTTTATCAGTTACGAAAAACACACAAACTTCGGCTGCACAGTTGAGACCGTTAATGACGCTGAATAACAGTTGCCCGCCTCCTAACTCGTGAAGATACCAGAATAGAAACGTTTCTATAAAACCCGTGGCTGATCCACAGAAAAACGCGATGAAAATAACAAAACAGAACTGAAGATTTTGGAAGACCTTAAGGCCATCGGTTATGTAGTTAGTTTTCACATTTTCTGCATCCGAGGTATCCGGGTAATCAGGAGTCTGATCAAACTGGAACTGAGTTGCGCACAGGAAGGCCACGCCCATTGCCGCGGCATAAACATAAAAGCACGGACTGTAATCAATCACAAGCTCACCGCAATAATTTTTCTCATTATTGGTGCTAACAGCAGCCCCGACAGAAAACCCCCCAACCCCCCACCCCAAAGATCCCCACAGTCGCACTCGACCATACTTGTGTGTTTCACCATGAAGACTTTGAAGCGTGGCTGTGTCTGCGAGGGCTTGGGCTGGTGCCGCAATAATAGTGCCAACAACAGTAACAAGAAGGAGGTAGATAAACTGGGTGGAGTCGCAGCTTACATACTTATTACTATTGTCTGTGTTGCTCAAGGAATCGTGGAACGGTTGTTGACTGGAGGGTCGCAACTTAACAAGGTCTACTTGCGGTTTATCACGCCAGTGGTCATGCGCTGTCATATCGTCTATTTTCTTATTGTTATCTTGCGATGTCATGTTGCAAACATACTTCAAATCACGAAAGGTAATCGGGAAAAATGGCACTGTGGTGTCAAGAAATGGCGAAACTCTTGAATAAAAATCCTGCCTCATCGTATGTCCACGGGTGATAAAATGTTTATGATTAGAATGACCTTTAATTACTTGTAAGTTTGAGTGGTTCCTCTTATAAGAAATTCCATCCCCGTAATTTGCATTGTAAACATCACAGAGTTTTGGGTCATTATGAACGGGAACTAACAACAATAAGAAGTTCGACACCAGCCAACCCACAACAGACAACAGCAAAATAACCTTGCTCTTGCAGAACCTATCTGCGCATGCACCCCAAAGAGGAGTTACGCAAAACTGAATCAAAGGACGAATTCCTATAAGTATCCCATTCTGATGGGAAGATAATTTCAGTTGTTTGAAGTAAACTGGTAAATAAGGAAACAGCGCCCCAATGCCCACATAAAACGAAGTGTAAAATGCTTTCGATATCCATATTCTTTTGTCCACTGTAGGAAAATATCCACCTCTTTGGCCTTCTTTTTTAGCGTTCCAGCACATTCCCAGGATTTTATTTACACGATGACTTGACTTGATGTGGACTCACTCGTACAGATTCAAAGTTAATTCATCATCTAAATGTCACCTACAGGTCTTGACGGTTCTCAAGCGTCTCTCGTTTAATACCTCGCGTGTTGTTGACAAATCACCAGTTATGTTGCAATTCCCGTGAACCTGAACATAGACGAATTCTACTATTTGGCTGGCTAACTGTTCAGGTGATTAAAATTTCAACTCGTACTCATCTCCACTTACTGATTGTGAACTCTGATTCCCCGGAAAGAAGACTAAAAAGGGAATAAATACAGGCCTGGTCGTCAAATAAAACATGAGCTTGTCTCTGGTACTTAGTGACGCTTGACTGCCTTCAGTAGAGTGTTCTTATTGTAAGTGTATGGTTGGGCGCTGGAGTTTAAACATTTGCAGCTAAATTAAAAATAAAGCACAAAAAGATTAGTCTATCCTTTATTAAGTATTTTGAATTGCTCCTTATTATTTTTAGAAAAACATCTAATTGTTAACACGTTAATTTATTTTGTGACTCATACAATTTTATTAGGCGAGGACAATACAATGTACTTGTTCAACTTATCTTGACTCTGCCTGTCCATTGGTTCTTTTTTTCTTTTTTCTTTACTTATTAGAAAACAGTTAGTTTCAATTTCTTTAGCTATTTTAATAAAAGACATCCAAAAGTTGTAACACTTTGAGAAATTCATTAGGCTACAAGCCTAACTCGCTTTATAAGTCGTTCTTTTATTGCCTCTGTACAGTCACCTTCTACTCTCAAGAAAAATGGAAGAAGGTAAAGCACAGATGCTCCTCTCTGATTTCTCTTGAGAAGGGTGGGTTGCTGTTTACAGGCTATTTCTTCAAAGAAAAGATGTAAAAAAATTGACTGTGTTGTTTTCTTGTTCCCAGGCAACCGTTCGTAGCCTGGTCCACTCAGCTGGAGACACAAACTTCGCTTCACGGAAAACAAAGTGATTAACTACAAAGCTCATAAAGGAGAAATTTTTTAATTAAAATTAATTTGCAGGTTACAAATAAGTAATACAAAGCAAATGTTGCAAAAAATGTCCTAGATGAAGCGAAATATACAAATACTAAATACATATAGAAACTTGAGGCTTTAAACAAGCCATGAAGCTATACTTTTTGGAAACGTTGCACACTATATTATTTTGTTTGGGTGGCGGATGCAAAACGTTTGCAAAGTTGTATTAAGATATAAAAACATTTAAAACAAAGAATTTCAAAAATGGGTTTTCAACGCACCTTATTTAAAAACACAAAATAGTGGGAGTTACGTACATAACTATGTTTTATGCGATAAACATGGCTTCTCTGTCGTTTGTCCCAGTTTCAAAGTATAGCAGTGCATGACGATTGCGTTGTAGAACCGAAGAATTTTGTGTCTAAAATATGCGGTTTTGCCTTGTCCATCTCTTTTATTTACTTAAATAAGGTTTGAGGCATTGGTAGACTATGTCGGCCATTTTGTCGTAGCCATATGGTGTAAGATGCAAGTGATCATTCCACAACAGCGCTTGGGCCTGGGGAGAAAGTGAATGTCTCGGTAGCTTTGCGGCCAGGTCACACAGCACTGTACTTCCTTGTGATCTGCGCGCGTAATCTCTCAAATCTTGGTTGATTCTACGACGCATGACCCAGAGTGTTTTAAAATTTGGCCAAGCCTCGTAAGCCGATTCCGGAATAGTTAGCACCATGGTACGTGCTCCAAACTTGTGAGAGATCTCATGTAGAACCTCGATATCACGAACGATTCGCGGCTTCCAGACGCTGATTAGTTGATTCATGAACGAATCGTCGTCTCCAAAGTTCTTAACATGCGCTACGTCATTAGTTCCACCCAGAATAATTACCCAATCAACTCGAGAGCTGTTCCCGAGTACTTGTGGCAAGCGCCTGGCCATGCTGCCATGAGCCATTTCACGCACTTTACCACTAGTCTGAACATAATACTTCAGTCTCCCGTCAGAGTTCAGCAACTGACTTAGCCTTTGGCTGTATGGATGGAAACTGTGCCCGTGGTTATAATAGCCGCTGGTTAGGCTATCTCCAAAACATAATACACTTCTTGAATAAGGATCGGAGTTGATGTGTGAAGTATATGGCGTAAGGTTGTTGCCATTTCCTTGAGGAGGGAAGTCACGCTGGAGAGCTGGTATGCGAGCGGGTCTAGGAGTGGAGGGTGGTGGAGGCATTGGTAACAGAACAGATAAGGGCGTGGCTGGAGATGCTGAAATTGGAAGCTCCGGTGAAAAAGCCTGTTCACTTGCCGATAAAGGAATCGATTGTACACTCAATGGACTTTCTGAATGACGAACAGCGTCAGGCTGGCTAGGTGGAGGCGGTGCTTGGATGGTAGGTACAGCGGATGTTGGTTTTGGCCTTGTTATGTGCTGCTGAACTGCAGTCTTTGGTAAGACAGTAGGCGTGAAAAGAGCCATAGTTTGCCTCTGCGTGGGTGTTATTTCTGGCTTCTTTGTAACTGTTGCCCCCTTTGCCACCAATGTACTGCTTAAGCTGTCTGATGCTAAATTTCCTATTCCTAAACTTGACAAAAGACTCTTTAAGCTGGGCTTTTCTGCCGTTGTCTTCTTCAGAGGAACAGACCTCTGTTTTGGTGATAATGGTTGCGTTTTCGCCATGGGGTTTGGTTTAACCCCTTCTATCAAATCGCTGTTTCCTTCATGAACTTTCTTGAGCAAAAGGGGAAGCATGTTTTTCATAATGTCGACGATGTTATCGTTGCTGGGTTTCGTTGTTGATGGAGGCATTTGACTGGTAGGCGTGCTTTTTAAAGCTGTTGGTTTAGTTGACACCTTTTTGGTTGGTTTCGTCTTTACCTTGGTGACCGCCGAGTCCCCCACTTTCACATTCTTATCAAAGCTCTTTATTACTGCAGGAAGAATTTTCGCTAAGAGCTTTTGAATGTTGTCATCCCCTTTTTCTTGCTTTTCTTGACTATTCTTCGGTGATCCCTTGTGACTTATATGATGGTGGCTCGTGTTATCTTTTTTAACTCTTGTTTCTACTGTAGGCTTCTTAGTACTCCTCGAGGACTGTTTGGTAGCATTTTTACTTTGTGTAAGAACTGCTTCAAGTGAGTCAAAAATATCGCCACCCCGAGTCCCGTTAGATTTTTTGCTGTCATATATCTTAGCAAGTTTTAGAACTTTCAAGAGTTTCCCGTAGAATTCTTTATCGGAATCCATTTTCCCTCCTTTAGGTTTGCTAACTGTGGTGTCCTTGTTTACTGAAGCCTTGTTTTCTTTTTTACCATGAAATTTTCTTCGTTTGTGCAGTAACTTCTTTAATTGATGGCTTTGTTTTTCATGTAGCTTAAGGTGATTTTTGGTGCTGGGTTTAGACTTATGGGCAGAAACAATTCGATGTTTCTTTGGTTTTAGTAAATGGTGCATTCTCGATAAAGAGTTTCTCTCCTTTCTGGTTTCGTGCCCTCTTTTAAGTTTTCTTTCTTTATTCCATTTCTTAAGCTTCTTGAGCCTCTTCTTGCCATTATGGTGTTTGTGTCCATGCTTGAAAAATGAAGATTTATCGTTGTTTTTCTGCTCATCGTCCCTCTCCATTTTACGTACAAAATCAGAAATGTTCCAGATCTTCGTTTCTTTGTTGTTAGCTGGCAAAAGTTTAGCAGCGTGAGCGTAAGAACGCTGGCAGATCTTCACGTTGTATCTCGGAATTACTTGGTCGTTCGAAGTTTTGTCGACTAGAATAATTCCTTTGGTCATATACCACTTTTTATTACACAGTTGCGCGTATTTTATGGAATACCTTCGTCGATGGCCTCTTTTCCTTAACCTCAGTCTCACAGGCCGACAGATTAGCAGCGTATGCAAATATCTACTGTTTTCTCTCGTCCTGGTCATTTTGACCGTTCCTCTTGTTGAAAACTGGTCAATGACTTTACAAGTGCTGACTCGATGTCGGCTGATGTTCCATTTTCCGTGAATTTCTTCATTGACAGAGTGGTGTTTTCGATAAAGACGGTACAGTCTGAAGTCTAAAAGGTTGTGATGCCTGCGACTGCGACTGTGGTGAACATGCACATTTCTCCCGTGATGGTGAGTTCGGTGTGCGTGCACTTTTGACCTTTCGTGCCGAGTGGACTTTAAATAACTATCCCGTGTAGTTTTCTTAACATGCGGAATACTTGTACGGCGATACTTGGTTACTTTGGTATTAAGAGATCTGAAATTTACCTTAAGATGGTGCTTTCTTACGCGATGATGCACATGATGATAGCCACCCACACTCGACACAGTGTGCGTGTGTTTGTAGCGGTGCACATGTTGCGTGCGATGGTCAGGTTTTGGCGCCCAGACATACTGACGATTCTTCCTCAGTGTTTCGTGATTTTTCTTTTTCAGCTGTTTCACTGCCTCCCGGTGATGCTTCACATTATGGTGTATTGTGGAATATGTCTTCTCTGAATTCTTTTTGTTTTTTTCTTTGACATCCTCGATGTAATCATACTTCAAGTCGTTTCGCATATGATTTTGTTTCTTTTTTTCGTGTGTTCTGCTCTTCTTTCGAAGCTTCTTTCGCTTCCTTCGGCTCTTTTTAGACCGTCGCATGGACTTTTGGGCATCGTCGTAACTTTCTTTTAGAAAAGATATGAGAGGAGACGGCGAACTTTGTACACCATCTTCTGTTTTATCCCCATAGTAGCTATCGTCATGGGCGCCTTGAGAGAGCATGTTCTTATTGGTTGAAAAATAATAGTAGGGAGGTCTGTAAGAAGTGTTTGCCAATGGAGATGACATCCCTACTTTTTCAGTAAATATTCCATAGGAATTACCGTTGTAAGGGACACGATTGGAATCTGGTATCCTAAACTGGCCCCTTTCGTTGTTGTTCACGCCGCGTAGAAATGGAGGTCGAACATAAGGATTTAAAAAGTTGGGATATGATGCGGTGGGAAGCAGGGGATTGACAACCGGTGGATACGGTGCGGTGAGATATGGTGGATTATTTAACGGTGGCTGAAAAGTACTGTATGCGCCTGGGTAATAGCTGTACAAGGGTTTCGTCACGCTACCACGCGATGTCCAAGATGGAGATGAACTTCCTGCTATAGAATGACCTCTTGTCGGAAAATCGATGTTACCGGTAACAGATGAAATTTGGCTTCGCTCCCCGTTTTCCGGAGGAAGGAAGATTGCAGGGGATGGTTTCTCTTGCGGAGCCTCATTTTGAAAAGGAGAAATTTTCTTTACACTTTGATGAAAGTGATCAAGGAAATTCTCTTTTTGAAGCCAAGCGTGTGTGGTGACATACCCTGTTGGAGCATGCGCCGTAGGGCTTAACTTGGCGACTGATGTCGAGTTGCTAGATACAGGTCTCCTCGCAGAACGAGAGTGTGCGCTGACGATTTTCCAAATCGCATAAAGAAATGTTAAAATAAACAAGGAAAATACGGCGTAAAACGCCACTGAACCGTAACCACGGTGACATGACACAAGTGAACTAAATTTCTCTGCACAGTTTAGGCTACCGCTGACCTCTTGAAGTCTTGATCGAGAGTTCAAATTATGAATTCTTCGCCACCAGTTGCCTTGTGGCACTGAAGCTGTTGTAGTCCCGGATGTTCGGTTTCCTTGCTCTCCGACCATTGAGGAATTACATTGACTAAACGGACAAAATAAGATAACATTGAAGTAAGCAAACAGTGGTTCAACTGCAATAAAATCCTTTTGAACCAAAAGAAACGCCAAATCCATGTTCTCACTTGCTTTTGAATGAGAAATAATTTTCAGTTTGCTGCAAGCCAAACCAAATCCCGCAAAAACAGGTTTGTGCATCATGAAAGCGTTTGCCACAAAATTTTTATTATCTCGCTGTTCAGAAAAATTGGACGTGGGGAAAATAGTAAAACATTGTGAGCTTGACACAACTTAATCATTGAAAAATCAAACGGCATTGTACATATACGCTTTACTAGATTATGTTTTAAAGTTTGTGGGTGTGGAAGCCAAGCCTAATGGTTCCATAAAGATATACGTGGACTTTTAATCATTCATTAACGCTGTATTGAACCAAACAAAATGCATGGATACATTAAACCAACGAAAATGAAATTTGACGTGACCGTAAAGGAAAGAAACGTTTTGCCTATTGTAGCTCAGTCAGTTTACGTGCAAATAAGACTGACAGCCACAACAGGTAGGCGAATTGTAAAACTTAAATAGGGCTGTTTGGTTAGACAAGTGCCATGACCGACATACCCGTAACATTTACAACGCTTTCTTGAACTCTAAATGCTTTTCTGAATCATGTGTTTTCACATACCTCGACAGGAAAATTCAACGAACCAGAGACGCTTCTTGGGCGTTCTCACTCAATCATGTCGTTGAGATGACAATGAGAAGTTTCCATGTGTCACATTTGTGGTTGCCTTTTGAAGAAGTAATTGACTTAGGTTTTTTGGCGAAGGATACGCTTTACGCTGAAGTTGTTTTCGTTTCACTTGCACCATGCAATTCAGCCCAATTACGCAAAAGAAATAGAGAACGTATTCCATGCCCGGGAAAGAGAATTTTAGCTAACGCCCTTAGCCGAAAGCTAAATTGCAGATTTGGAAATGATGAGGAGCATAGATTGTCAGAAATGAGGTCATACGGTCATATAAACGTTTTGCGACCGTTCGTTATAATGTGGAGAATTTGGTCCATTCTTCCCTTGTCAAAAAAGAACTAATTTTCATATGTTTGGAGTTTGTTTTGGATTGCGAGTTTTCACAACTGTGATTTTAACTATCAAGTCAAAACAAAGCAAACACTAATCAAAACATCTTTCAGTTGGTTTATAGGCTGAGGATCAGCTACATGGAAAATAGGGGATTAGAAACTCAAAATTCACTTTGAAGATTAGCTATCCCCCGTTAGTAGATTGGTGCAAATTGTCTTAGACTATGGACAGCAAGGCAACATCTGATTCCACGGGAACATAAATTTGATGCTGAATTAAGCTAAGAGATAAACAACAAATTAAGTAATTTACTAATACAAAATAAACTTCACATTAAAAACATGTATTATCGGTTTGGTTACTTTAGCTATGAGCATATAAAAAAGGAGAGAACGGTAACAAGCGGCATACGTAGAGTACAGGACGGCGAAATCGTTATTTCGAGTTTGTTCACAACTTTTCCGACGAGCGAATACACCAAAGACCGACTTAAAATGGAAGGCGCTTAAACAACAGGATGCTGGGCGACGTCAGATATTTTTGAAAACAAAATTATCGAAAGAGACTTAAATGCTTGACTGGTAACTATTTTTCATTATCGTTGATGCAGATGTTAGCAGGTTCTCCATTCTCTACCTAGGCCGCTCAACTGCTGTTCTCATTTCTGTAAATAATTGTGAACTTGTCCTTGCCCTGTTAAGGAGTATTTATTTCACCTGTTGAAGTTTAATCACCCAATATTTTTTTATCGATTAGCCATGATCCACCTATTTTATCTTTAAGCTTTCACGAGCTTGAATAAAACTATAATAAACACCAAATAAGTAGACAACCCGTTGCCTCTCGAACTTCGAGATCGATTAAACGTGAAATCGCTTGTATTTGACTCAAAATAGTGATGTCAAACTTT